>ERZ779660.384-NODE-384-length-26199-cov-23.452188_pt1 | contig 26199 bp, 20 predicted proteins | sample MGYA00511906_ERZ779660 | MGnify/ENA primary metagenome ERZ779660 (study PRJEB29588, sample SAMEA2156906) | human gut metagenome | biome: human gut; feature: human-associated habitat; material: faeces | place: Denmark | collected 2008/2010 ... | reverse complement strand
ATTTATTGTTATCCAATGACTTGCTTTCTTGTAAAATTACAAGTCTGCTAATTTAAGGATATGTTCAAGATTACTAATTTTAAAATTTATAAGCATGCCTGGATTGACAAGCGTGCTCCACATTTTGGTGAAAAGTTAGACTCAACTTCAATTAGCGAGTTGTTATCTAATGGAGGTCTAATGGTTAGAAATACCTATGATTTTGATTATGAAAAAGAAACTTCATTTTGGTATGTGATAAAAGATAAATTTGGAGGAATGGAAGAACTTTCTTCTAAAAAGCGTAATCAAGTGAGGAAAAGTTTGAAAACATATTATGTGAAGAAAGTTTCAGCAGAAGAAATCTTGTCTGTAGGATTGCCCATTTATCAAGAAGCTTGTGAGTCTTATAAAGTAAAGACATCCATTATTACATCAAGTGAATTTCATAACAGAATTGCGTCTTGTGAAAAAATGGGCTGTTCAGATTATTGGTGTGTGTATAATAAAGAAACAAATGAGGCTGTAGCTCTGGCGATAAATACAGTTTTCGAGGATTGTTGTGAATATAATACTATGAAATGTAAGCCTAAAGTTATGCATAATTCAACTTATCCATATTATGGCTTAATATATGAAATGAATCGTTATTATTTAGAAGAACTTAAATTGAAATATGTTAATGATGGTTCTCGTAGTATAACTGAGCATTCAAATATTCAGCAATTTCTTATTGATACATTTCATTTTCGCAAGGCTTATTGCAGATTACAGGTAGAATACAAGTGGTGGATGAGAGTATTAATAACTTTTTTATATCCATTTAGAAGTAAAATTTTTTATCTGCCTATAAGGTCTTTGTTGAGAATGGAATCTTTTGCAAGATTTTAAAAATATTATTAAATAGAATGTGGTTTTTCTAGTGGAATAAGGCTTCGCCTTGCAATAAAGTTTGTTATTGACAAGTGAAGCCTTATTTCTTTATTTTGTTATTTTTAGGATTTTATTTATGATTCTCTCACATGCCTTACCATCGCCATAAGGATTATTGGCTTTGCTCATTTTTTCATATTCAGTAGCATCTGTCAACAAGTGAGATACGTTGTCAATGATGGCTTGGTAATTGGTTCCTACCAGTTTCACAGTTCCTGCTTCCACGGCCTCAGGGCGTTCTGTTGTATCTCGCATTACGAGTACTGGTTTTCCTAATCCCGGAGCCTCTTCTTGTATGCCACCGCTATCAGTAAGAACAATATCTGCTTTTTCCATCAAAAATACAAACATAAGGTATTCTAATGGTTCAATAAAAAATATGTTGCCAAGATTGCTTAAATTTGCACCGAAAACTTCGTGAATAGGTTTTCGGACATTGGGATTAAGATGCATTGGATATACGAAATCTACATCAGGATGCATTGCAGCTAAGTCCTTGATGGCATTGCATATATGTAGAAAGCCGTCTCCAAAGTTTTCTCTTCTATGACCTGTAATTAAGATTAGGCGCTTTCCGGCTTGAAGACGTTTCGTATCATATCCACTTTCCTGTAATTCTTTTGTCAGGCGAATATCTAGTTCATGGTCGCTTTTTATTTTAGCAGTAACCCAAAGTAGTGCATCTATAACCGTATTTCCGGTAACCGAAATCTTGCTATCTGCTATATTCTCTTTTAAGAGGTTCTTGCGACTCAGTTGAGTTGGAGAAAAATCATAAGTAGCAATTCGGCCTGTGATTTGTCGATTCATTTCTTCTGGCCATGGACTATATATATCATAGGTTCTCAGCCCTGCTTCTATGTGTGCTACTGGAATTTGCTGATAGTAACCAGCAAGAGCAGCAGCGGTACTAGTTGTCGTATCTCCATGCACAAAAAGTATATCTGGACGGCAGACTTTGAAAACATCGCGCATACCAAGAAGAACTCTTGATGTAATATCATAGAGATCTTGACCTTGCTTCATAATGTTAAGGTCGTAGTCTGGTTTAATGTTGAACAGGTGAAGAACCTGATCTAACATTTCTCTGTGTTGACCAGTTACACAGACTATAGTTTTAAAATCTTCTTTCTTTTCTTGGAATGCTTTTACCAAAGGAGCCATCTTGATGGCTTCTGGACGAGTTCCAAAAACTAACATTATTTTTTTCATTGCTATATTATTAATCGTTAAACAAATAGTTTATATTATAGTTGTCAATTGCCGTGTCTTGTGGGATTTTGCAGATTGATTCTTTTATTTTCATATAAGAACTCTCAATGTCCTTGACTAATTTCTTGACATCATCCTCGTTGTATACATCAACAGAATAGCCAATTTTAAGTTTTTTGACTTTATCTTCAAGAAAAGTCTGTTTACTAACTACTATTGGACAATTGAAATAAATTGACTCGTATAATTTATTTGGCTCCGCAAACTTAACATTGGTACTTGATATGTCGTATGTTGCAACAACAACATCTACCTCAGAGTAAATTTTCGGCAAGTCTTTAGGACTATTGAATGAACCATGATAATATATGTTTTTGCCTTTTGGCAATTCGCTTTCATTTATTGTTTGAGAGACATAGCCATAGAAATGAAATTCATGATTTGGGAAATTACGACATATATGATTGGCTAAACTCAATAACGAATTATATCTTACGGCCCCTACGAATGCAAATCTTATATTGTTTGGATTAAAAGCACGCCTTTCTTTAAAAGGATAATTTCTTACCTCTTTTGAAAGTTTGTTTGGCAAGAGCACAACATTTTGAGGGATACTTTTGGTATCTTTGTAATGATATTGTAAGAATCCTTCAGAAGTAACAATAGTTTTATATGACTTCTTGATGATATATTTGTCTATTCTTTCTAATATATTGCGGAGAAAGCGATTCTTTATATTAGTATGTACCAAGTCGCACTCTTCGTAGATATATTTACATTTTTTGCCGAAAACGATGGAAAACAGAGCTGTATCCAAGCCCTGATAGAACCAAATACATTCTTTGTCGCCAGCAAGTTTAAAAGCCTTTCTTATCCCATTTATGTACGTTAAAATTCTTTTGTAATATTGGGTTGTATTGGTAAAATTGCCCACGATTGAAATATCATCTCTTCTTTGAGAGCCGATACCTCTGTTAAAGCCGAAAATTTTGATATTGAATCCTTGGTCTTCAATATCTTTGATCCGCTTATTGGAATGAGCATCACTTATAGAGTTCATTATGATATTAATGTTCATATTAATTTGTTATTTGTCGACATTGCTAAATATGGCTTCAAGAAAACCATGACCATACATTAAATCAGGCTCAACATAATTGCCTTCACCCCATTCATTCCATGATTTAAGAAATAGAATCTGATGTTCTTTTTCTTTATTCTTTATTATTTCTTTTGCTCGTATGATATGTTGAGCGAATTTTTCTGGCGTTGCATTTATATATATGCCATCCTGGCTTGCTACGCGAGGTGTTCTGTCCCACTGAGGCAATATAGTAGGATAGACATTTTCCCATTTATCTTCAGGAGAAAAATAGTTTTTTACGGTTTTTGCGTAGTCATATTTGATGCTTCCTGTTGGAAGCCCAAGATATCTCAGACCTGTTTTAAACATATTTTTCCATTTCCCTTCATAAAGCATTTCACCTCTTCTCTTTCCAAAAGAGTTGACTGCATCAAATCCCATATTCAAAACAGTTTCATAGAGATCTTTACTGCTTTCAAGATTCGGTAGAGTTCTAACATGATTGCCGTCTTTATCGAACTTGAAGGTTAGCGTTGATGGCGTCATGCCAACAAAATGGAACCCTGGTAATCCATATTCTTTTGCCAATGAGCGCCATGTATCAAGGAATCTGTCAACATGAGGAAAGTCAAAAACACTATAAATGACAAAAAGTAGTTTCCCATCTACCTTTATATACCTGTGATCTTTAAATGCGGGTAACAATGACATGAAATGCTCTATATCATCATCTATTCCAGGATATTCCTGTTTGATTAGAATAGAGTTTTTTTGCATGGCAGACTTGCTCTCCCAAGTTTTATTACTCCAAGTATGATTAGCCCAACATATACAGAAAGGAAAATCAGGCTTTCCTGTTTCCACAACTTCATGGAAAGGACGTTCTAAAAGTTGTTTCCCATGCCCAAACCAATAATGATAATAGCAAAAACCTTCAATGCCAGCAGCTTTTGCCAGTTCTGCCTGTTGCATGCGTGTTTCTGGCAAGCGTAAATCATAAAAGCCTAAATCTGCTGGGATTCTTGGCTGCTGATGACCTTTGAACAAAGGCTTTGCTTTTGCTACATTGGTCCATTCTGTAAAACCTGGTCCCCACCATCTGTCGTTTTCTGGAATCGGGTGGAATTGGGGAAGGTATAATGCTATAATTCTTGGTCGCATTTGAATAACTTATGTCTAATTAATATTCTATCTATTTTCCTTATTCTTCTTATTTCTCTAATTTGCCTGACTAAAAGAAATCCAAGCATTGATAATTGGCGAGCTCTTTTTGAAGGAAAAACTTTTTCTAATGCCTTGCTAATGCAGATCATTTTGTTGAAGATTGCCCCATATATAGGTGAGAATCTGTTTAAAACATTTGAAAAAATTTGAGCAAGATAGTTGTCGTTACCCTTACCACTATTGATAGAGTTGTACAACAATAATAAGCCTTCGAAAATTGCATGATCATATTTATGGCCATATTTTGCTTGTATATGTCTATATGTATTAGTTAGATACAATTCGTGACTTTTGTAGTGATTAATTGTATTTATCTTTTTACTAATAGAGTCTTTTGTATAGATTCTGTATCCATAATCAGGCATTTCTGAAGCATATTTATATTTTAATCCTTTAGTAATGGCTTGAATATTGTAGTCAGCATCTTGCAGTGACAAAAGTCCTTCTTCCCAATATAGTTTGTTTCTAACAATAGACTCTTTTTTATATATGTTATTCCATACTATAAACGGAAGGGTTCTTCTTGCAAATTCTTTTATGTCATTGCCTGCAATTTTGTAGCCATAACAATTTTTGTTTGCGGTTGCGTAGAAGGTGTTATTTACAAATAGGCCTGATGGAAAGACCATAAAATCCATAGCAGGATTCAATTCCATTTGTTGAACTCTTGTAAATAAGCATTCTGGAGTGATAAAATCATCAGAGTCAAAAAATACGATATATTTTCCTGATGAATTCTCAATTCCGATATTTCTGCATGTTGGCGCACCTTTGGGCAAACGCACTCGTTTTATAAGTTTTATTCGATGGTCAATATCCATATATGTTGAAATCAGACGTAGTGTTTCTTCGTCTGATCCATCATCTATAGCTAGAAGCTCCCATTCGTTGAACGTGTTGTTTCGAATGCTATCAATCATAACGCCAACTTCATTCTTGTGATTGAAAATTGGTATGATAATACTTAATATTATCTTATTTGTAACCATTCTTTTTTTATATAAAACGGTTTTTTTTGGATAATATTGTTATAGGAACATTTATAATTTGTTCTTTAAAACAGAAGTCCACTTTTCTTCCCATTTTTTTAGGTTGAAACTTATCTTTACTGTGTCGTATCCCCTTTCAGCTAAATTAGTGCGTAGCTGTTTGTCTTCTACTAACTGTTTTAATTTTATGTATAATTCTTCGCTTGTTGGTGATACCATAAGTCCGTTATAACCGTCAATAACAATGTTTGTCATTCCTCCAACATTTGTGCATAATACAGCACAGTGTGCAGCCATCGCTTCTAATAAGGACAAAGAAGTTCCTTCTGAACCTGTTGTTGGAATGACTGCGATATCAAACTGTGAATGGAATGATATACTATCTTCTGATTTATAATGTGTGAAGTATACATTTTTGTAACCACAAAATTGCTGTTTTAGCCATTCTTCATCTGGACCTTCTCCAGCAAAAGTAATTTCTATATTTTCATTGGTTTTCATTAACTTTTTTACCGCTGTAGTGAAAATCCTTGTGCCACGATATTCAAAGAATCTTCTTGCAAAAACAATTTTTGTTATTGAGTCAGAATGCTTAAGAGGCATAGTTTCTCCAATTTTAGTAAAATTCATAATAGGAATGAGTTTTACATCTCTTTCATGTAACTGGGTTCGATGCCAGCAGATGAAATTATTGTCCACACAAACTACATCTTCTACATTCCTAAGTCTTCTAACAGTTCTGTAGCTATATATAGTTTTGCTTAAAAAACTTCTGAGAAAACTTCGCTTTTCCTTTGATTCTTTATCCCAAAATATGCCATGTTGTATTGCTATTGAGTTAGGCACTTTTTGTGATGGAATTATGTCATCTGTTGCGAAAAGGGTTATATATTCTACTTTCGGGTCTCGTAAAGAAAGAACTTTTTTGTACAAAGTGTTTGAATTTCTTTTATTTTGAGGGATAGGGATACCAATAACTTTAGCGTTATCAAAGATAACTTTTTCAAAAGAAATGTCAGAATATTGAAAAATTCTAACTTGGAAACCTATCTTTAATGCTAATTTTGTAAGCTGGCTGATGTATGTTTGAATACCACCTAAAGTCATTACTTCACCTTTTAAGTCGAAGTAGCGAATGTAAAGAATGTCTATTGTTTTCATTTTGATGTTTTTGGATTATTAATTCTTCTATTTCTTAATGTATCTATTAAATAATTATAACTTTCTAGTTTAAAGATAATACACATTGTCAAGTAAATGCCTATACCTGATGCTATTTGTAATACTAATATAAGTATACTTGGCATTGGCAAAAACTGTATAATATATATAATGATACCCATTACGATGGAAGCTCCTAGAGGTGGCGCGACGTCTCTCCAAAGTAATTTGGTAGTATAGCCTAGCAGTTTTTTGTTAGGATATGTATTTATAAAAATGCATATAAAATTATAGACAACAACTCCTATGGCTATGGCATAAACATTAATGAATAATGTTATGATAAGAATGGTAATTTCTAATATTTTCTTCAATAATTCAAGTTTTAAAAATATATCGCTTCTGCCCATAGCTTTTATGGCTTCAATATTCGCAATCTGCATAGGCATTAGAATATATGCTATACAAAATATGCGTATAAAAGGAACAGTAAACATCCACTTTTCTGTTAAGAGTATTTTCACTAAAGGTGCTGCTACTGCAAACAATCCGATAAGTAATGGAAATATTACTAAACTACTTGTTCTTATACTCCTTCTTACCATATGCTTGATGTTGTTCTTGTCATCTTGCTTAGATGAAAAAACTGGGAATAGTACAGTTTGGATGGAGCTGTTTATGTTGTCCATAATTAAAGCGGGAAATTGCTTTCCTCTTTCGAAGTATGCTAACATTGACGGCATATAGTATTTTCCAATTAATAAGCTACGGATATTCACAAAGAGTGAAATAATAAAATTTGACATAAAAATTTTCCATCCATATCCATATAATTTTTTCAAAGAAGCTATTGAAAATGACAACGTTGGTTTCCAATTTACAGAAAAGAACATAATCATGCACATTAGGTAGGATGAAACAATATAATGCAAAACCAAAGCCCAAATGCCATAATTCTTATATGCTAAGAATATTCCTGTAACTCCTGCTACTATAGTCGTTAATAGGCTAGAATAAAAGAGTTTTTTGAATTGCATATTTTTTGATATATAGGCTCTTTGAATTGAATTTATAGCATAGGCGATAAGGCATAAAGCTACCACTCTTACGACAGAGCATAATTCTACATTATCGTAGAATTTTGCTATAATCGGAGCGGCTGCGTATAGTATTATATATATGAAACTAGCGATAAAGAGAGTTGAATAGAATATTGTAGAGAAGTCTTTTGTATCGGCATTCTTGGCTTGTATTAAAGCAGTATTGAAACCACCATCAACAATGACATTTGCTATATTTATAAAGACCATAACAAGTGCGATTTCTCCATATTCTGATGGTTGAAGTATTCTTGCAAGGCATATGGAGACTATAAAAGAAACTCCTTGGACACTTACTCTTTCTAGTAATTTCCATAGAAAAGAGTTTATTATTTTGATATTATTCATGACCTATTCTTGCGTTTTTGTTATCTAATAGAATTTTACAACAATAGCCAATTAGTGCATAGAAAAACATTTCTGTTAAAAATGTGCTACTCAGAAACAACTTTATTATAGTGAAAGAAAACATCATGATAATCATACATCTTTCATGCTTCGTTTTACTATAATAAATCGCCAAGACGCATAAGCAACATATGCTTGCAAGTAAAATGTCCCCTAGAACATATCCATAGCTCAATTGGAAATCTAAAATAATATCATGTGGGTATATGTATCCAAAGCGTTGGGATCCAAAGTATCCAATGCCTGTTATAGAATCAGAATTGTCTAGTATCTTGTAAAAAACGATCTTTATGCTAGATCTGCCACTGTCATTACCCAGTTCTCCTGAAATAATTTTATCTAGTATTCTTGTACTTAGATTTAATCCTGTGAACATAAAAGCTATATAGCTGATTATTTCATGAAGAAACAGTAGCATTATGCCAGCAATACTTAATATTATTCCTTTAATTAAAAAAGCAAATTTAAAATTCATAAAGAATATAAAATAGATTATTCCAAAAAAGGCAAGACAAACTAATGGACCTCTTGTACCACATGACAATAGAAATAATACTCCAACTATCATAAAGACTATATGCAATATATTAAATTTATTCAAACTATTCCATAAGAGGAGGGTAACATGAGGCAAGATATTGTAAGCAACATACATGTTGTCATCGCTTGCTACCTCTGAAATGTTCTTTGCAATTTGAGCATAATGAGCAAAATAGAAAACACCCATAGCTATACAAATGATAGATATATAGGTGAAAATTTTATAGTATTTTTCATCAGCAATCCTCCCCCAAAAATACATAGGAGAGGCTAAACATAAGCAATTATATGCGTTTTTATTTAAATACTCTGTATTTTCTGGATGAATTGCATAATTTGTTACATAGATGACTATAAGAATTGCAAAAAAAGTATAGTCAAATAGTGTGAACTTATTGATTAATAATGGAATTGATAAAAAAAGAGGGATTACAACAATAGCAATTATGACCTGATCTGTATATTGATTGAGTAATGGAAGATGGTTTATAATTCCTCTTGTGTAGCCTAATAACATATTGCCCCATACAATACACATAAAGATGTTTAAAAAAACGTCTTTATGTGTAAATAGACTTTTCAAGTATGTTAGGACACTTTTCATTTATATTATTTTTTATAGAATATCAATAATTTATGCATTTCATTTTTTAAGACCACACATGAAGTTACCATTGTTGCAATAATTAACATCATTACAATAAATAACATGCGTTTCGGTCCTGCAGGCTTTTGTGGAACTGTTGCACTTTGTAATGTCGTGAATGCAGGAGTCTTTTCTTGCAGTTTGACCTTCATTGCTTCCAACTGAGTTTGCATGGCAGAATATGTGTTATATTTCATTTGCATCTCATTCTCCAATTGGTCTCGTTCGGACAAAAGAGATTGCATATTTACATCCTGGTTTGCATCACAGAAAGAACTATACCGAACAACAGTCTTGTCATATTCTTTTTTTGCTTTATCTGCTAAACTTTGATAATGCAGAACGTCTATTTTGGCTTTCTTTGTTCTATATTGTATGATAAAGTTTTCTAAGTGTTGTCTGACAGAATCAGCCATTAATGCACAAACTAATCGGTCTTGGTCTTGTACAGTAATTGTGATTACTTCTGTCTTTTGATCAATTGCACATGTTATTTTTTTCCCAATTGTTTTCATTAAATCATAATCCTTTTTGGAAAGATTAAATGCATTTATTTTTTTGCCTTTGGTCTTAACTATCTCGGTTTCTTTAGTCGTAAATAAATTCGTAACTGATTTTACTGCGGATTTAAAAGGGGCTTTCAGCCAATTTTTTTTCTGGTATTTTCTTAAATATGTCGCATAATCACAATGGATAGAATCGTTGATTGTTTTTATTTGAATTGGGAACAATTCTACAAGAAAATCTGGTGACTCCATCAGTTCTGGGTAAAGTAGGGGGTAAATAGCATCGTTTCCCTGTATTCCTAAATTCAATCCAAATGAAGAAGCGATAGAATTGATTCCCCCCATGTTGTCTCCTCCAGTTTCTGGTGCTAAGGATACAGAACAACTATAATATCTGGGTTGAGGAATAATCCATAAAACGGAGAGAGCAAAAACTACAATCCATACAAAGAAGAACAGTTTCTTCTTGTTCCACATTTTTTTTAATACTAACGTTATATCTATTGTTTCCATTTTATTATTCTTTGCAAAATTGCGACATTTTTTATATGATGAAATCTTTTAGTTTATATACCTATTAAAAATGTTAGGCAATTATTTATTACTTTCCATATTAAACCTTGTTGCAATCATAGATGCTATGCAATTCATAAAGATTTACATGCTCTCATTCATATTGCACTTCAATTTGGCAAGTATGACAAGCAAACTTTTTACCATGAATAGGTTTCCCTGATTTACTCATATTAACCTTAACTCCTAACGATCCATTTCCGCAGTCTTACAGCCATGTGGGAGCAGGGTGTTGAGAATACCTTCTTCAACCTCTTTGTTGGGGAAGCCTAACTGGTAGTTCTTGAATCGCTCGTCGTAACTCTTTATTGTTAGGTAACCGCCCTGATATATGACCGGAAAGGGATTGGTTTCCACATTGTTCATCATATTGGCTTTTATTTGTGCCTTACTGAGGTTTGTAATGCAATAGTCATGCTTTTTCAGAATGTCTATGAGGAATGTGTGAGTATTTGCCTTAAACCAGTAATCATCGTAACGTGAATTTGCCAACGTGTTAAGTACGCTAAATGGATTAAAGATGCCTTCTGTATGTTCCTCAAAATGGTAGCCGTCGTATCTTGCCTTTAGCTTTGCTATCGTGGCTTCTTCTGTATCGCCATTGGCTTCAGCAAGTTGGCAGATACCTTCCTTGAAATTTTCGAGCAGTTCTTTCTCTGTCATTCCGCAGATGCTGATATAGCGGTAATCCATCGAGATATCCGTCAGGTTGTTGAGGTCGCTGAACACGCTTACCTTGCCAAACTTGGTTACACCTGTGAGGAATGCAAACTTGATATATCGGTCTTGCGTCTTCAGAACCGAATAGAAGGCTTTCAGCTGTGCACGGTGTTCTGCCTGTAGCTCTGGGTCGCTCAAGGTCTGAAGAATGGGTTTGTCATATTCATCGACAAGAATTACGACGCTACATCCTTCTTTTTCTGCAGCTCTTGCTATCACACCTTTGAAGCGAAGGGCAAGTGTGGCTTCTGACTCACGGGCTCCATATTTGTTCTCCCAAGCCGTGAGGTAGTCGTTAAGCACAATATATAAGCTGTCTTTTTCTCGAAAGTTGGCTGTGTTGAGATCTATATGGAATATAGGATATTTTTTCCATTCCTTCTCCATGTCATAAATGGCCCACCCTTCGAACAGTTCCTTCTTACCTTGGAAGTATGCTTCCAAGGTTGACAGGAAGAGACTCTTTCCGAATCGGCGCGGGCGACTCAGAAAGTAATATTTGCCTTCATCTGCGAGCTTGTACACAAAGTTGGTCTTGTCAACATATGCATAACAATTACGTCGCAAGTCTTCGAAATTTTGTATTCCTATAGGATATTTCATTAGAATGACTCCTTTCCAAGAAATGTTTTACTATTCTTACTTCGACAAGTTAGCAATAGTAGCTATCATGGCTGCTATCGACGACATGCTTGATCCGAGGCTCATGGTCTCAGCAACGCTCATCTTACGCTTCAGCTTGGCAGGAACCACGATCTCGCAGCCTGGCAGAACCTTTGCTCCATGAGTGAGCTTGGCAACCTTGCCGTTCATATAGATAATGTATGTGCGCTTCTTTATAGCGTCAGAAGCGTAGCCACCGGCTTGGTCAATATAATAGCTTGCGCGGCGGCCTTTCTCATAAGCCACGGTGTTGGCGTACATCACAGCGCCATTGACCTTCACCGTTCCGTTATATTGAGGCACAACCAGTCGGTCGCCCTCACGAAGAATGATGTCGGCATCGCTGCCCGGATGCTTAATGGCCTCTTCAAGATCAATACCTACAGGATACTCATCGGGCACATTAAACTTAGCAAGGTTTGCCGCCTTTGCTCCTTCAGCAGCTTGTTGTATGCCACTCGAGTTGTTGCTGCTTGCGGCCAGCTCCAACAGGTTTTTCTGCTGTTGCTCCTGCTGCATTTTCAGCGCTGCACGCATGCGTTCTTTCTCTGCTTCGGTAGCACGGCGCATGAGCTTGGCACCCTTGATGTAAGCCAGACCGTTGCTGCCGCCCGATTTCTGATAAAGATGACTCAAGCGTGTGTTGTTGCGCGACAAGGTGTAGGTTCCTGCAAACATAACCTCTCCCTCCACGCTCACGTTCTGCTGCTCGATGTAAGCCGGACTCTTTCTGATGAACACCTCATCGAAAGGCATGAGCACGAAGCCCGGTGTGCCGTCCACAACAAAGCCGTCTTTCAGCGACATGGTGTAGTTTTTAGCAATGATGCTGTCTGGACGCAGCGCCTTCGGGTCGTTGACACGACGGCTAACGCTGACGTTCACAAGCGATGCCTTGTCGGTCAGTCCGCCTGCCTGAAGCACGAAATCTTCAACCGTCTCGTTCTCTGCATATTTGTAAACGCCAGGATACTGCACCTCTCCACGAATGGTTATGGTGCGGTCCGACATGCGCTCACGCTTGGTAGGAATGAACAGCACATCGTTTTCTTTCAGAGGCACGTCAGCCACCTTGCCCGACATGATGCCTGCCACGTCAACGCTCACAACCTCCAACGTGCGGTCTTCCTTCATGCGATGGATGACAGCACGATTGGTGAACGCCTCTTCCTTCAGTCCGTCAGCATGTTCAATGAGCGAGCGGACGCTGTTCACCTGCTCGCCTATGTTATACAAGCCAGGACGGAACACGGCACCCTTCAGTTCTACTGTGTTTGAATAGCGCGGAATGATAGAGTCGACACTTACAGAGTCGCCATCAGCAATGCGGAAACTTGAGAAATCAAACTCTCCTACGTTGAAGACAGCATACTCCTTACCCGTTTTGCGGTTCACACGCACGGTTTTACGATAGGCATCGCCTGAGAAGTTGCCTGCATATTTGAGCAACGAGGCTATGCTCTCGCTCTGCTTCATCTCATAGAACATCGGGCGCTTAACCTTGCCTGATATGTTGACCAAGCAGTCGTAAGGTCCTACAACAATAACATCGTTGTCGGCAAGACGCACGTTGCCCGTGAGCTTGCCGTTGAGAATATAGTCGTAGATGTCGACCACCGACACCAAACGGTTATGGCGATAGACCTTAATGTTACGCAGCGTTCCAAGTTCGTTCGTGCCACCTGCCATGTAGAGAGCGTGGAACACGGTGGCGAAAGCCGACAGCGTGTATGTGCCAGGGGCCATCACCTCACCCATAACGTTTACCATGATGGTGCGTGTCTGGCCCACTGTGAGCTTCACGCGGCTACTGCTATAGCGGCTACCAAGCGTTGAGCGCAGACGAGCGTTGGCTTGTGCCACGGTCAGACCGCTAACCTGAACGGGGCCGTAGCCTTCAATATTGATCTCGCCATCGGGCGACACCTCGCTCTGAATGGTCTTCTGTGAAGCACCGTAGATGTCAACAATGACGGCATCGCCAGGGCCAAGACGATAGTTTTGTGGTGTGGCGATGTTCATGTTTGGCTCAAACGTAAGGTTCTTGTTGTTGAAGATGTCACGTCCAAACACCTTTCTGTGGTTACTGGTGAGCTGGTCTTGAAGCTGCTTTATCATGGTTGCCGAGTCGACAGGCAAGAGGTTACCCATCTCTGCCTCCATCTGCAAACGGTCGTTTTCGTCCATGTCATAGTTTTCTGACAACGGAGCCACGCGTGCTGAGCGATAGTTGTTGGCGTTGCGGCTTTTCGCCTCGTTATCAAGACTGCCCGTTCCCTCAATATGGTTCTTCAACGCGCCGTTGTTCTTGCGCATGCGGCTGTTGGTTGACGCGGCGGAACTTTTAGCACCATAGCCATTGCCGTCTTTAGCCATGCCCTCATACTTCTGTCTCACTCTTCTTATCTGCTGAATGTCAACACCTCTCTGCATCAGTTTCGTCACAATCTGCGCCTGTGACGTGCCAGCCTCATGTTCCTTCATGACAAACTCCATAACCTGGTTGTCTGTCATCGACGACTGTGCCATGATGCCCAGAGGCGCCATAAGCATAAAAAAGAAGAATATAGCAAGTTTTCTCATAACCACAATAAAATTGTCTTCTTTAAAAGAAAAAATATAATATCGAATATTTAAAATGTCTGATTCGTTTACTTTCACAGAGCAGCGATTAGAACTTACGTCCGCTCACAATGCTTGCAAAGGTTTTGAATATTATTATCACATCTGTCCAAAGCGTGCGCTTCTTCAGATACGCAATGTCCATGTGCAGACGCGTGAGCATCTTCTCCATGGTATCGGTATAGCCGTTGTAGAGGGTGGCTTCTGACGTGAGACCTGGTCGCATCTCAAAAACAAGCGGATAACTGGCATCGTGCTCCATTATCTTGTCTATGAAATAGCGGCGCTCTGGACGTGGCCCAACCAGCGACATGTCGCCTTTCAGCACATTCCACAGCTGCGGAAGCTCGTCAAGATGATGATCGCGAAGGAACATCTCCAACGGGGTTGAGCATGTGCTGTCGCTCTTTGCAACAAGCTGCGGCCCTTTATCCTCAATGACGCTGCTCATGGTCCTAAACTTATATATGGTGAACGGCTTTCCTTTGTAGCCGATTCGCTCTTGACGGAAAAACACCGAACCGTTGTGCTGACGCTTCATCAACACCACGATGACCGCATAAACAGGCGACAAGAGTATCAGCCCCAACAACGAGCACATGATGTCGGCAAGCCTTTTTATGAAATGCTCTACCGCTCCCATTCTGTCATGTGAAGCTTCGATACTTATCGTTTGATTCATTACTTTTTTTGTTCTTTTGGTTGTCTTTCATTTATAAAGATGTAAAACCACCAATGGCACAACCTCTCTTCGCACCAACGGCACACCTTCCTATTATTATATAACTATAAAAATTGAAAAATGTTGTATCTGCAAGTGCTCAATTTTCGTTACTCATACAATTCTCTCATTTTTTATTCTTCTGAACCCTGTGCTTTGGTATAGATATCATCGAGCACCAGACCACCAATTGTGAAACCAAAGATGGCTGTTATGTGAGCCATACTGCCGTTGATTTGCGCCTTCGTGGCGTTCCAATCGTGGCTTGCAAGAGAACCGTCCGTCTGACCTCCTTTAGCTTTGGGACAGTCGCACACGCATGCAGAACAATCGAAATCATCGCCGCGATTTTCGAGAACTTGCTCGCTGTAGACACACTTAAACTTATGTGCGGGACGCACCTTCATGTGCTTAAATTTCTTTCGAATGGCAGCACCAAGCGGACAACCGCGCACCTTCCAAAACTCAGCAACCTTGATCTGGGTAGGATCCATCTTCAGAGCTGCACCCATGGAAGAGAAAAACACCGCTTGGGTTTGACATGCCCGAAGAATGAGGCTTGCCTTGTCTTTAAGCGAGTCGATGGCATCGATGATGTAATCGTAACGGTCTAAGCAAAACTCGGAAGCCGCCTTGTCACTGTAAATCTGCTGTAAAGCAACAATCTCTGCCTGAGGATTGATGTCAAGCAGCCTTGCTTTAAGCACATCGACCTTAGCCTGACCTATAGTCTTGGTTGTGGCCATAAGCTGACGATTGATGTTGGTCACACACACACAGTCGGAATCGACAATAGTGAGATGACTGATTCCTGAGCGCACCAGACACTCGGCACACCAACTACCCACTCCACCAACGCCAAAAATTATAACGCGCTTGTTTTTAATGGTGTGCATAACATCCTTACCGACAAGTCGCTCTGTGCGGTTAAATAAGCCTCTTTCCATACCCTAAATTAGTGTTTTGGCTGCAAAATTACATAAATTTTCGCGCAAAAAGAAAAAACACAGCTAAAGATTTGGCAATGAAAGAAAGAAATAGTAAATTTGCAGTTCATAGATAATCATTCTTATCTAATGTCACCACAAGCTCATGGAGAGTGCTGTGAACAGTAACAAGGGGTTGACTGGATTTGAGGTTTGCTCATGGTAAACAATCAGAAAGAAAATCCAATGAAATCAATTAAAAGCCAAGTATTTATCGGGGTTTTGGAAGATTACAGCGACTTTTGCATTTTTCCATTTTCTGAGTATTTTTCTTTTATTTTCCGACTTTTGTCCACACGTTGTCCACACATCCGAAGTTCTTAACTTTGCGTCATAACATTAAAATATTGATTATGGCTAAAAAGAAATTGTACAAGACAGCGGATGAAATTAGACAGTGCTCAATAGTATTGTCTCTAATGGCAAAGATAGCCTAAGAAGTTTCGCTCTTACTGACAGAATAGATTTCAACGAGCAAGAAGCAAAGGCAATCTACTATGGCATCATGGCCATTGCTCAAAAGTTCGGTTTCGACCTATGTACAAAGAAAGGGGGGTCCTCTGCCGTCAGCAAGTTTCTCGAAGGTCCATCATGGAATGGCTGCACGAGCTTCCGCCTGGAGTGCGTCACCAACTGTACGAAACTCTTTGCGAAAAATGAGAACATGTACGATTCTCATACCATCAACAACTTTATCTCTTTCATCGACAATATGTTATGCAGTTCCAAAACAAATGTTACAACTGGAGGTTCCAATGGTTGTGCCGACCAACTCACCAATTGGGACGGGACGCAGAAGATAGGATTGGGGCTTTGCCAAAGAAGAAACGTGGAATGTCACAGTAGTTATGTACTTACATAGAACAAAACTTTTATAAGGGCTGTTTGCCGTTCTATTGACGACAAACAGCCCTAATAAATAAAAAAACTCCGCAACACAAATATTTTCCTTGTTTTCTTTTTCCATTCTTGTTTAGTTTTCATATCTTTGTAGTCAAAATATGACAATTCTATCAAGAATAAGTCTATTGGTTTTAATCTAACCTCTGAACGACATTGGAAGATAATACCAAACAGCCTTTAACGGCTGACGCTTCATTGTATAATGGGCAGCCTACCGACACAGGCTCATCGTGTCCAAGTGCAAGACTTACCTCTTGTACGCCCTCCATCTCGAAGAACAAAGGTGGGGTGTCGGTAGAGAATGTGCTTGATGCAAGCAAGCAATGGTTTGTTCTGCGAGTTTCATATGGACGTATTATCAAGGCAAAAGCATTTGTAGAAGCAAAAGGATTTGAATTTTATGTTCCTATGCGATACAAAGAAGTAAGGAAGCAAGGAAAGAAGCGAATCATAACAGAGCCTATTCTCTCCTCATTTCTCTTTGTTCATGCTACAGCAGAACAAGTTAAAACATTGCTCTATGAAATCAAAGTAAGTACTAATGAAAGCAGAAATCTACTAAGTTATTACTTTGACCACACTTCCCAACGTCAAGACAATCCCGTTCGTAATCCTCCCCTCATCATCCGCGACGAAGCCATGGACAACTTCATTAAACTAACATCTATCAAGAATCCGCACATCATCCCTGTTACTTCAGAGAACATCATGTATAAATTAGGTGACGAAGTGGTTGTAACAGAAGGTGAATTCATAGGAATTCACGGAAGAGTGGCAAGGATTGCAGGACAGCAGAGAGTGGTCGTAGAGTTGTTTGAGGGATACTTGGTAGCTACGGCATATGTGCCAAAAGAGGCGATGAGGAAAGAAAATCAATAACGCTGCTTGGTTAACGCAACAGATTAAACACTATATAATAAATGAAATAAGCTATTCTCATAACATATAATAAAAATATACAATCAAATGATGAAAGAAGTATTCATGAATATGAAAATAATCTGGAATTCTTCCTATGGATATGATATTCTCATTCCTGGAGTTAATTGTGAGATAGATGTTTGACGTTTCAAAAAAGAAATTATATGAGTTCAATATTAAAAATATTAGTAGATATTCAATGTGTTGTCTATTGTGATTTTGAAGAGGTAGGTGAAGCCAATCCCTATTCCTTATTTAAGATGGAACTGCGCAAAGGTTCTTATATTATCGACTTTAAAAAAGATGATATTAATCTTAAATCAATAAAATATAAGATTGAATCTGATGATGAGGATTATCTTTTAGAGGAATCCTTAGCTAATTTCTATACAAAAGAGAAGGAAGCAAGAAGAAGAAAGGATATTTCTGAAAAGGAAGTTTTATGGATTGATGTTGGTGATAATTGGAGAATTATTTCTGTAGATGACAACATTCTTAATCCCGAGACTGGTGAATCATGGATAGATCTTCCCAATAGCTACAATTTATTACCAATGGGGAAGCATATAGATCCAGACAATGATGCATGCGGTTATATACCATTTAATATTGGGGGAACATTAATGGTAGACGACTTATGTGGCTTCTTTATATCAGGAGGAACATGGGGGTGCTTGGACAAATCTGGTAAAGTCGTAATACAACCAATATATAGTCGTAAAGTGTTCTTCTATAATGACCAAGTTGCAAGTACATATATCAATGGTATATTTAGTGGAGTCATTAATCAATTTGGAGAAAAGTCATTTGCCGAATTTGATAGTGTGCTCCCAGTAGATGAGGTTGTTGGCTATTATGATGTGTCACAGCAAAATAAACATGGAATCGTTAATAAACACGGAGAATTCATCTTACCATTAAACTATTTAAGTTTTGGATATCATACAAGTAAGGTAATTTGGGCACAAGACACATTGTCAAAAAAATGGGGATTGTTAAGATTTGATGCTACTATTGTATTACCTTTTATCTATGATAATATCAATAAGGCAGAAGATGGTTATTTTGTGTGTAAAAACGAGAAATGGGGAACTGTGAACCTTGAAGGAAAAGTTATTGTAGATACAAAATATCAAATAATAACAAAGATATCAAAATGTTATTATAATCCATCTAATCCATCTGCATATGAGGATTTAGATTATTTGTACAACAATTACTCTATAGTTGTTCTTTGTAATAATTATGAAGGTTACCAATATGGTATCGTTAATACACACTTTGTAAAGCATTTCAGTTCTCAAACAACAACAATTGCATTTAAGGAAATTATTCCATGTAAATATGATGCCATATATTCAAAAGAAGGCAAGCATTATTCAGATGATGATTTGGTTGAAGCAGCAACAAATCAATGCGGCGCTCCTGATGGATTATTCGAAATCACAGATGTATATTTCGTCTTAAAACGAGAGCACATGCAATGTGATGGATATGATAACAAGGGCAATATCACATACTCGTTTATTTGTGATGAATTTAATTCAAAATACAAAATTCTATCTCAAAAATACTATCTTAGAAACACGAAAAATGAATTTGATGACAGTCCTTATGATATATTAGAAACTATAGATTTCTATGATGGAACTTATTTTGTAAAAAATATCTATCCTGATGATTGGGATGGATATACTTCTATTTCGCCAATAGAACAAGTAAACGTAAAGCACAAAATATCTTATTTAATTGGTAAAAGGGATGGCAAATGGTGTGTGTTTGATAATAGAGAATCTAATACGTATGACTGCAAAAAGAATGAAGCAAGTGTATACTACTGTTCATACGATAATCATCGTCTAACGACAATTTTATTCAGTTATAATTGTGATAAAATTGTTGAATTTGGGATTTTGCATAATGGAGAATACTTTGCTATAGTAGAAATAGAGAATTATAGAAAGCTATGTATTATTGAGGATTCTAAAATAATATATGAATCTGATTATTTTGTTGAAATACAATCTTCATATAAGCAATTTTCACTTTCTTGTAGAATAGATGTTGAAAAATATCTAAATATAAGAGAATTGGATAATGATTATTTTATTGCAAGGTTATACACAGATAAATGGCAGATTTTAAAGTATGATTGCATATGTAAAAGTTACGGAGTAGATATTTTTAAATCTCCAGAATTTGATTTTATTCGGTTTATAGATGAAACAGAAGTGGAGATTCATTTATACTACAAAGGGCGTACACTATATAATACAATGTCCACATTGTGTTGGGACAATATGAAGCCCGATAGGACACGATGGAAAGTCTCACCTTATGAGGAACGAAATTGCAATTGGGTAGCTGTGTATGATTTCGATAAAGACAAAGAAGGAATTGTAATAGAAGAACACGATAAATTATCAGAAACAGAAGACCATGTATATGGTGGCTATAACATTGTAGGAAAAGTCGCAGAGGAAATAATAATTCCATTTAAATGGGATTATGCAAGAGTCTTTTATAGCGAACTAAATCCAATAATAGTTATCGGGAATTATACAGGTAAAAAAGTCGGGAAATTCTTAGGTGCTGCCAATGAAATTAAGTGTGCAATCTTGGATACAAATCAACGTCCTTTAAGCAGTTTTATATTTGACAGAGTGTCTGTTGGTTGGTCTTGCCAAGATTTGCGTCTCCATATAGGGAATTATGGTGTCGATATAAATATTGTGAAAGATGATTTAATTTATGCTATTCCATTTTTTTATTATGACACATGTAATGAAGAAGGCCGTCATCTATGGGGAACACCATTTGAGAATGTAAAATTATTTATTGATACAGAAACAACAGGGTTACCTCTTAACGACAACCTTCCATACACTGATTTGAAAAATTGGCCTTATCTTGTTCAAGTTGCATTAATAATAGAAGATGACAACTATGGTATTTTGGCAAAACGAAACATTATATTGAAACCTGACGGGTATACTATTCCTGAATCTGCCACTAAAATTCATGGAATATATAATGAGAGAGCAGTAAAAAATGGAGAAGACAGGGATAAGGTTATTTCTTTCTTGGATTTAGCCTTGTATAAATCCGACATCATTATAGGACACAATGTTTCATTTGACTTAAATGTCATTAAATCTGAAATAATAAGAATCAAAGGGATAGAAAATGCGTTATTTGAAAAAAAGAAGCATATAGTAATTGACACGATGAAAATGGGCAGTAATATATGCAAAATACCTAATTTGTCATTCCATACACGGCTAAGTCTGCCAAATAAATATCCCAAATTGGATGAACTTTATTACAAATTGTTTAATAAGCACTTTAATAACCAACATGATGCTATGGCGGACGTACAAGCAGCATATGATTGTTATTACGAACTTAAAAGGAAATCACAATGATTAAATTGTATGACACAAATGTAGATGTATTGGTGGTAAGGAAATCTGACTATGAGAATGACAATATCGGCGATGGATATTTTATTGTTCCTAAAGATGAATGGCTTTGTGAAGATGATGGACTCAAAAGTTTTCATTTATTCCTAACCAAATTTGAAGGAAACAGAGTATCCTTATTTTTGACAAGTGAAGGGAATCCTGTTATTTTCAGAGAATTACCATTATCACGAAGAAGTGATTATATTGAGATATAAATATTACTGAAATAGAAAGAAGTATTGATTATGCTCGAACAAGAACTACAACAATATCTCCGTTGCAAATATCCGCAGGAGAATGCACGATGCGAATGGAAAGAGTTTAAGAACTTGAAGAACTCGTTCTGTGGGAACGAGAAAGACGATGTCATATCCTACGTGTCGGCAATCGCCAACATGGAGGGAGGCCATCTTGTGATTGGTGTTAAGGATAAAACACTCGAAATCGTCGGGACTGACATTTCAAGGCTTACATTTAATGGTCAACCAGCAAACACGCAATCTGCGACGTTCAAACTTACAGAACAATGTACTTATCTGTCTTCAGAAGGTCTAAGCATCGAGGAATTTGTAACGGATGACACGAACAAGCGAGTATGGATAATACATATTCCAAAGCACTTGCCTCGTCGTCCTGTACTTGCCCACAAGAAAGCATGGCAGCGGATAGAAGATTCCTTGGTGGAATTGACACAAGAAAGAATGTCTGTTATTCTTGAAGAGCCAATCTATACAGCAAAGGACTGGTCTGCAGAAATTGTACCTGATGCTACAATAGACGATTTGGATGAGGTAGCCATTGCCAAAGCTCGAATGATGTTCAAGAAGGTTCACAGTCGCATACCTACGGAAGAAGTGAATACTTGGAATGTCCAAACGTTCCTGAGCAAGTGTGGATTGACGAGAAACGGAGGCATAACTCGGGCAGCCATCATATTGTTGGGCAAATACGAATCTGCTTTCAAACTTCGTCCTGCCGTTGTACAGGTTACATGGACACGTCGAGACAAGAATCAAGAAGTGGTTGACTACGAACACTTCACCGTACCTTTTATATTAACGGTGGACGAAATACTATCAAAGATTGAGAATCTGACACTACGTGAGATGCCAGGAGGTACGCTTTTCCCCGACACGATGAAGCAGTATGACGATTACACCATTCGTGAGGCACTCCACAACTGTATTGCTCATCAGGACTATACTCTTCAACAGCGTATCAACTTTGTAGAAAATCCAGGCTACTTGTATTATTCCAATGCAGGAACATTCATTCCTGGCACTTTGGAGAATGCTTTGAAGAACGAAGAACCTCAGACGCATTTCCGTAATGAATGTCTTTGTAGGGCTATGGTAGATTTTAACATGATTGATACTGTAAGCCGTGGTATCAAGAAAATGTTCAATGAGCAATGGCGCAGACATTTCCCTATGCCAGACTATGAGATTAACCAAGTCAAGAAGAAAGTCGTCGTCCGCATTTATGGCAATGAAATCAACAAGCGATACACAGATTTGTTGAAAACAAACGACACTCTTTCACTATGGGATTGCATCTCGCTTGACGCAGTACAAAAAGGCAGAACAATTCATGAGGATATAGCTCAAGACTTGCTCAAACGTGGACTTATTGAAGGTGATGCTCCCCATTACAGCATTTCTCTTAGCATTGCCAAAAACACGCATCAACTTCGTTCTTATACAAAGACAAAAGGATTGGACAAGGAGAAATTACGCCAGATGATACTGCAATTTTTACAAAACGCAGGTGACGAAGGGGCAAAGCGAGACAGTATTTATGAATACTTGAGGGATGTACTTCCTTCCAACAAAACAGACGAACAGCAACTGCGCATGGTGGGCAAATTGCTTGTTGAGATGGATGAAAATAAATTAATAACAACCAAAGGACGAAAGTGGATAATAAGGTCGTAATAAAACCTAATTTGTGAATTACGACCTTTTTACGACCCAATATACCACTTGAGGTTGAAATAGGTCGTAATTTTTACCGATTTACGTCGAAAAAGTCATATTATAACGAAGTTTGTATCGTAAAATACAAAGAATATGTTATTCGGAAACAAGATAAGGGCTCTTAGAGACGAGCAAGGTGTATTGCAGCGCCAGTTGGCTGCATACTTAGAAATAGATACTCCCATGTTCAGTAAGATTGAGCGTGGAGACAGACGAGCAAAGCGTAGCCAGGTGACAATGTTGGCAGAATACTTTCATGTGGATGAAAAGGAAATGCTAACATTGTGGCTTGCTGACAAGATATTGGATGCGCTTGAGGGTGAAAACTCTTTAGCACTTGACGCTATTGGTGTGGCAGAAAAAACAATCAGACAATCAAGGTAAAAACAATTATGGAACAAGCCGAAAAACGCAGCAATGATTCGTTAGCCTTGCGACTGCAAGAATTGGAAAAAGAGAATGCTATGTTAAAGAGAATACTTGATCAGCATGGCATTTCTTATTCTGTTTCTGTAGAAAGCAGCACTATAGAACAACCAACTCATATTATTACAGACCATACTATTCGGCTTAGTTTACAAGAAAAGGTTGCGATATTTCAAAACCTATTTAAAGGTAGAGATGACGTATTCGCAAAACGATGGTATAGCCCATCTTCTCAAAAAGCAGGATATCAGCCTGTGTGTGAAAGAGAATGGAACCGAGATTATTGTGACAAGAGAAAATACAAATGTGCAGATTGCCCAAACAGGCAGTTTGCACATTTGTCATACAATGATTTCTTCAACCATCTTGCTGGAAAAGATCAATTTGGACGTGACGTTATCGGTCTATACCCAATATGCCAAGATAATACCTGTTACTTTTTATGTACTGATTTTGATGACAAGAATTGTGAACATGGCTATAAGAATGATGTTCTTGCATTCGTTAATGTCTGCAATAGTTGGAACGTACCATGTTATATCGAACGTTCTCGTTCTGGCAACGGAGCGCATGTTTGGATATTCTTTGATAAACCAATAACAGCATTGAAGGCACGCAAATTAGGAAATACCATCTTGACAGAAGCTATGGATCGTAATGCACGATTGTCTTTCAAGTCTTATGACCGTTTCTTTCCCAATCAAGACTCTTTACCAGAAGGTGGTCTTGGAAATCTTGTAGCTTTGCCTTTGCAAGGAATGGCTCGTCGCAAAGGTAATAGTGTGTTTGTAGATAACAAGTTCAATGCGTATGAAGATCAATGGACGTTTTTGTCACAAATACATAAGTTCTCAGAGGCAGAACTTGATTTGTTATTACGACAACATACGGTGCCTACCTTAGGCGAACTTTCAAAGTCCAGCGAGACAAAGCCTTGGGAAACTACTCAAATAGGAACTTCTTTAGCAGATTGCTATCCAAAACAAATAGTTCTGATAAGAGCAAACATGCTTTATATACCTTTAGCTAACTTATCCGCTAAATGTGTGAACGCTTTCAAGCGCATAGCGGCCTTCCGCAATCCTGAATTTTATGAAAAGCAAGGCATGCGTCTTTCCACTTACAATATTCCACGCATCATTTCTTGTTCTGAAATGACAGATGATTATCTCGCACTTCCACGTGGATGTGAAGATACTGTTTATGATGTCTTAAGCCAACATAATGTCAATGTTACGATTTCTGACAAAACAAATCCAGGGCGAAGCATCAATGTGAAGTTTAAAGGCAAACTCCGAGAAGAACAGCAAAAGGCAATTGAAGCTTTTGCGAAGCATAACATTGGCACACTGTCTGCCACGACAGCATTTGGAAAGACCGTATTTGCCATTGGCATGATTGCCAAGAGAAAGGTCAACACTCTGATACTTGTCCATAACAAAGCTTTGCTTGAACAATGGAAAGAGCGATTGAAAAACTTTCTTGAAATAAATGAGACCATAGAAGAATCGGAAAGAAGACGAGGAAGAAAGAGGGAATCATCTATCATTGGTTGTTTATGTTCTGGCAAGAATTCCTTGCATGGTATAATTGACATTGCCTTGATACAGTCTTGTTTGACCGATGGCGAAGTGAAACCTTTTGTCAGAGATTACGGCATGGTTGTTGTCGACGAATGTCATCATGTCTCGTCTGTTAGTTTTGAACAGGTACTTAGGCAGGTGTCAGCTGCTTATGTTTATGGTTTAACAGCGACTCCTATCAGAAAAGATGGACATCAACCTATCATCTTTATGCAATGTGGAAAAATAAGATTCACTTCCGATGCGAAAGCACAAATCGAAAACCAAGTTTTCAAACGCATTTTGATTCCGAGATTCACTTCTTTCCGCAATATAACATCTTCAGACAAGACTTATGTTCAAATTACACAAGCCTTGTCTGAAGATGTGACTAGAAACAATTTTATCATCGAAGATGTAAAAACAGCCATTCTAAAGGGATACACTCCGTTGGTTTTAACTACACGTACAGCACATGTAAAATTATTGGCAGAAATGCTAACGCCACATGTTGACCATGTGGTACAACTCATTGGAGCCGAATCCACAAAGGAAAAGCGTATAGCGTTGCAAAAGCTTCAGGAAATACCTTCAACAGCGTCACTTGTAATTGTAGCTACGGGAAAGTATGTGGGCGAAGGTTTCGATTATCCTCGTCTTAACACATTATTTCTTACCATGCCTATTGCATGGAAAGGGAACGTAGAACAATACGCGGGTCGTTTGCATCGGGAATATGAAGGAAAAAGTGAAGTGGTAATCTATGACTATGTAGGGATTGTCGTTTAATTCTTTCAGTCGTAGACGCAAAGAGGTCATCTTGGCATTTGATGCTCCGTGCGACCAGTTTTAATTGCTTTTTGCTGGTGTAACGGCACTC
>ERZ779660.382-NODE-382-length-26308-cov-2.730621_pt1 | contig 26308 bp, 27 predicted proteins | sample MGYA00511906_ERZ779660 | MGnify/ENA primary metagenome ERZ779660 (study PRJEB29588, sample SAMEA2156906) | human gut metagenome | biome: human gut; feature: human-associated habitat; material: faeces | place: Denmark | collected 2008/2010 ... | reverse complement strand
AGCCACTTCCTCGGTGGATACCCGCACGGAAGTGCTCATCCAGCAGGCCATGAACCGGCTGATGCAGGGCCGCACGTCGATTATGGTCGCGCACCGCCTTTCGACCATTCAGCACGCTGACCGCATTATCGTGATGCACCACGGGCGAATTCGCGAATCCGGCACGCATCAGGAACTGCTGAAGCAGGACGGCATTTACAAGAAGCTGTATGAGCTTCAGCTGGCATAAAAAGAACAGGAAGCGGCAGGGCCTAATCTGGATGTTGATGATGCGGATAGCTCCGCCGACGAAGGTGATAATGAACCTATGGAAAAAGGAGCAGCTTGACGTGTGGGGCAGCCTTCGGGCTTCTGTTCCATAAAGAAAAAACCAATATGATAGAATCTGCATCATAAACAAAGCGACAAATCGGAATTTGGTGAGGTGATTTTATGGCGAGTGGCCAAGAGAGAATAGCAATTTTATTTATACATGGCATTCTTGGAACTACAAGTCATTTTGAACCTTTTTTATCGCTTGTTCCTCCAAATTGGTCAATATGCAATCTATCGTTAAAAGGTCATGGAGGAAGTGTAAAGGACTTTTCGCAAGCCTCTATGACTGAATGGAAGCAGCAAGTAAAGAATGCTCTTGAAGAACTATCAGAAACCAACAATAAAATCATTATTGTCGCTCATTCCATGGGGACACTGTTTGCTATACAAGAAGCGATAGAAAAACCGGTAGAAGAATTATTTCTTCTAAATGTTCCGTTAAAAGTGAGAGTTACCCTCCGTTTATTTAGAACATCATGGCGAGTTTTTACAGGAAATATTAAACCTGATGATAAATGGTCTCTCGCAGCACAAAATGCGTATAGCATAGAAAGAGATAATCATATTTTAAGATACTTTGGTTGGATTCCAAGATACCTTGAGTTGTTTTCTGAAATACGAAAGACAAGAAAAATCATAGGGAAATTACCAACACCGTCGCATATATATCTATCTATGTTAGATGAAATGGTTTCCCCTAAATGTAGTAAATTATTTAAGGATAACCCTTGTATATGTGTCAAGTCTTTGCAAACCTCTGGACATTTTTATTATTCACCGGAGGATCAGTGTTTAATGAAGGAAGATTTTAATAAAATGATTCAGAATGTTCAAAAAGAAATTTCAAATTAAGGAGGTCTATATGAAGAAAGCGCTAAATTCCAGTTTATCGAACTAAAACATAAGACCGCTTACATCGTGTAGGCGGTCTTATTTCGTGGCAAAATTATTTGATTTTGAGCTTTCTCTTCTTGGCAGAAAGCACTTTGCAGAGAACATCATCGACGGCGTCGGTGTATCTGCCTTGTTCAATCAATTTGTTTTTTAGATTTATAAGGAAAGCAACAATTTCGTTTCTTTCTTTTGTACTTAAATATATATGGTATTTTTCTCCTTTCATACTATCCACCTCGCTGTTTTTATCTGATTTGATGATATATTAAAGAGAAAATTTTATCAAATATGCAAAAAAGGCTTCTGCCCAAAACAGGGCAAAAGCCTTAAAAATTATGCGATTTTGGAGGTTAGTTGCAAGCCAAGGGGGACTATTTCATCTGTTGCAAAACACGTTTTTGAAAAAAAGTGTTGCAAAAGTGTTGCAAAAACGGTTGTTCAAAAAGTGTCAAGTCCCGAAACCCTTGATATTACTTAGGTTTTAGCTACATCTAAACCAAGGGAAACTACTCCCACTCTACTGTTCCGGGGGGTTTACTTGTTATATCATAGACTACTCTGTTGACATGTTCAACTTCGTTGATGATGCGGTTGGAGACTCTGCCTAGGATTTCGTAGGGGATTTTTGCCCAGTCGGCTGTCATAAAATCATCGGTTGTAACGGCACGGAGAGCGATGAGTTCGTCATATGTTCTTGCGTCACCCATAACGCCTACGGTTTTCACGCCCGGGAGAACTGCGAAGAACTGGCTCATTTTATCTGCGTAACCGCACTTATCCATTTCATCACGAAGAATTGCATCGGCTTCCTGAAGAATACGAACCTTTTCGGCTGTAACTTCACCGATTACACGCACACCGAGTCCCGGACCCGGGAACGGCTGACGGTATACGAGCTTCTCCGGAATTCCGAGTTCCAGACCGGCCTTACGAACCTCGTCTTTGAAGAGGTCGCGGAGCGGCTCAATGATCTCTTTGAAATCAACATAATCCGGAAGTCCTCCGACATTGTGGTGGGATTTGATCACTGCGGATTCTCCGCCGAGACCACTCTCTACAACGTCCGGATAAATGGTTCCCTGTACCAGGAAATCAACCGTTCCAATCTTTTTCGCTTCTTCCTCGAATACACGGATGAATTCTTCTCCGATGATTTTTCTCTTCTGCTCCGGCTCTGTCACTCCTGCAAGTTTCTCATAAAATCTCTGCTGTGCGTTCACCCGGATAAAGTTCAGGTCATAGTCACCTTCCGGTCCGAAGATTGCTTCTACCTCATCTCCCTCGTTTTTACGAAGAAGTCCATGGTCTACGAATACACAGGTAAGCTGGTTTCCGATTGCCTTGGAAAGCATAACTGCTGCCACGGAAGAATCCACACCGCCGGAAAGTGCACACAATACTTTTCCGTCGCCTACTTTTGCACGAATCTCTTTGATTGAGTTTTCTACAAACTCATCCATCTTCCAGTCGCCGGCACATCCGCACACATTTCTCACGAAATTGCTGAGCATCTCTTTTCCCTGTACTGTATGAAGTACTTCCGGATGGAACTGGATCGCATACAGCTGTTTTTCTGCATTCTCTGCGGCTGCTACCGGACAGTCTGCCGTATGTGCTGTAATCTCAAATCCCGGTGCGATCTGCGCAATATAATCAAAATGACTCATCCAGCAGATTGTAGATGCTGACACGCCTTCAAATACTTTTGAAGAGGCTTTATCGATCAACACCTCAGTTTTTCCATATTCTCTGACATCTGCACGTTTTACTTCACCACCAAGTACATGCATCATCAGCTGGGCTCCATAACACAGTCCCAATACCGGGATTCCAAGTTCAAACAATTCTTTTGTATAGGTCGGGGAGTCTGCCTCATAGCAACTGTTCGGACCACCTGTCAGAATGATTCCTTTTGGATTCATATCCTTGATCTTCTGAAGGTCTGTTTTGTAAGAATAAATCTCACAATATACATTGCATTCTCGAACGCGTCTTGCAACCAGCTGATTGTACTGCCCGCCAAAATCGAGTACGATTACTAATTCGTTTTTCACAAATGTTTCCTCCTAATGTTTATCCTAGTATTTTTATTATAATGTAGCACTTCTGAATTTACAAGTTTCTTTTCTTGTAGTTTCACCAGTTTTACTTCCAAATACTCTCATCCTAATCTGTCTGATCAAAGGATATAGCTGTCTGCATTAATCACTTTCGCAAAGAGCAGATCCTGAATTCCGATATTCTTACCAGGCAGTTCTTCTCCATCAGCTTCTCCAATTTGCGCTACATTTTGCGAAATGGCTGCAATCACACTTTTCTGTTCTTCATTACACAATACCTGTGCGCAGTTTTGAATCCTGAGGTAATTTAATATCAATTCCGGCGTTACATCTTGTGCAATCTTTACAGTGGCTATATTTCTTACAAGAACTTGATCTGAAGAATTTTCAAGCAATATTTTATCTATACTAATATTAGGCTTATTTTCAATGATTCTGCCCTCCCATTCAAATTCAAGTCTCTGATAGTCCACATTTAACTTTTTAAATGACGCTTCTTGATTTTTCATCAAAACTACCGTTTCCTTTACCATGAGTTTTGAAATCAACTCATCTAATGTATCTAATTTGACATCTTCCGGTACTTTTAGATTTCCGTACACATAAATGCTGTCTCCCTCTTTCTTCAGTAATTCTTCATTTAAAACTGCATCTCCATAATGAAGTGCCATTCCTGCAGGGATGACTACAAAATTCACTTTTGCATCAAATAGCTCGATACACGATTCCACCATTTCTTCCGGAATGATCAACTGTTCTGTAACAAACCGGACATTTTTTTCGACTAGCTTTTGCAGATCTACCGATTTATCCTGAATAATTACTTTGTCTTTTACATAATATTTGTTGCCTTCTTTTGCTCTCAAAGGGAAATATTTATCTACAATGAATGTGTCATTTAATATCATACAGTCATCCGGATAGATCGAAACGGAATTACTTGCGGATAATTTTGTCAGATAACCCGAAATACTTTCCGCGCATCGAACAGAACCGTTCACATGAATTTTCTCATATTTCTCTAAAATTTCTTTTGTACCTGAATGTATATTGAGGGCTCCATTTACGATTAACAATGTATGTTCCTGAACAACCATAGAATCTGTTATTTCATACGATCCATTGATTACTTTTAACTCTGTCTCAACATCATCTGCAATTTCTATTGTATAATCTTGATTTATCGTGACAGGAAGACGATTTAAAATACTTTTACTGGAAGTACTGACGATAACAATATCTGCATTGATTATCATGTTTTTATAGTTGTTGTAATCTTCTTCTTTCATTTTTCTGGCATCACAGATATCACAATTTAATACATAGTTTTTCTTATCAAACATATTTGTTCCCTCCTAAAATTCTTTTTAAATGTTGACGTGCAGAAGAAAGTTTGGATCGGACCGTTCCTGGTGAAAGCAAAAGGATATCTCCAATTTGTTTGGAATTATACCCTTCCAGGTAACGTAACGAAAAAATTACTCCTTCCAGATCCGGTAAAGTTTCCAGCAGCTTCTCCCATTCTAATCGAACCAGTTCTTCAGAATCTATTTGTAGCTGCGAAAACTCATCCGAGATGATTTCCTTCTTGCCATGTCTGAGCCGATCTACATATAAATTTTTAACAGTTCGATATAACCATGAGCGACTTTGCTGTTCTTTCAGTGTGGATAAGGTATCCTCATGAAGCATTGCGCGCAAGAAAGCTTCATGCACCAGTTCCTCCGCGGTATACAGGTTTCCTGTCATACTATGGCACCAATTGATCAATTCCTCATAATATTTCTTATACAGTTCCTCTATCATACCTTGCGATCCTTTCTTTTGCCTTTCACTTATAAGACGGATAACCGGACAAAAGTGTTGAAAAATATTTCTCTATCCTCATTTCCTCTATTTTCTATTTCTTTGTATACTGAAAAGGCCAATGCACTTTCGTACATCGGCCTTTGGAATTCTCTCCCTTAGGTTTGCTTAGTTTGGGGAATTTGGAGTCAGATTTTCATCTAACATCATATTTAGGAGGGCTGCCGTTAGGCAGCGTAACGGGAGATTTCCTTTTTCAGTTCTTCGCAATGATCACCGTAAACCTGCAGTGATATCACGTTGTTCAGCCCGAGATTCATGATTCCTAAAATAGATTTTGCATCTACCACAAATCTTCCTCTCTTCATATCCATATCATATGGATACTTTGCCACTGTATTTACAAAATTTAGAATTTCCTCGGGGTTTTTAAAGCTAACTAACATTTCACTCATCATGAATACTCCTCTTCTATCTATACTGATGTCTTCCTATGATGCCTTCCATGTTTTACCCTTACGAGGTTATCACATTCTTTCAAAAGAAACAGGGTGAAATATCTTAAAAAGGGAGATTTTTTTAATGAACCGATTTCCTGAAGTCATTTGGAAGCATCCCAACTTCCTCTTTAAATACCTTACTCATATATTTCGGATCTGAATATCCGGCAAGCTCCGCAATCTGATTCAGTTTCAAATGTGTATTTAAAAGCAGTTCCTTTACCTTCTCTATCCTGTATTTGCGGATCGTCTCGGTAAAAGTACTTCCGGTTTCTTTTTTAAACTGTGCGCTTAAATATTCTTCCGATACATAAAGCTTATTCGCAATCTCCTCCAGCGTAATCCCCTGATCATAATATTTGCGGATCAGCTTTTTCGCCTGTTTTACCAGAACACTTGTCTCCCCGCCTTCCTCTTCCGTCTCAAACTCAAACAAACCGAAAAAGGCTTTCAATGCAGCTTCCAGCTGGTTCCAGCTCACTGCTACTGTAATTTCCTGCAGGATATTCTGCACTTCCAGATCCAGTTCAACCGAAGCTTTTGCCTTATAGATTCCGAATACAGCTAAGCTCAAATGAATGATCGCCTGTTTGATATCTGCCGGTGTATGAAACTCTTCCTGATAGCAGTTCGCCAGTTTCCAGAAACATTTTTTTAATTCCTCTTTGTTCTCCTGTAAAACCGCCTGTTTTGCCTTTTCTTCCAATTCCACAGGATATTTTAACGGTACCGGATGCTGCTGCTCGATCAACTCGTTGGTGATCAGTGTTCCTTTCGGAAACATCAGATTCCATTCTCTCTGTACACGGATTTCCTGCAATGCAGACGGCATATCCAACAGCCGTTCTACCGTTTTCCAGAAGCAGACCACCGGAGTTTCCAGCTGACTGCAAACCATTGGGACAACGGACTTTTCAAATCGCTCTTTCTGGGACGCTCCGTCTTTCACCTGATAAATCACCATCGTCAACAGCTGCCAGCTGTCGGATTCCAAAATGCAGGACTTATAATGTATAGCGTGATCCCCCACCGCTTCCAAAATCTGCCTGGCCAACGACTTCTGTTTTCTGTAACTGTCCCCCAGCCACACACCAAACAGCTCTGCCGGTTCCTTCAGGGAAACACCGTATTTTTGCTGCATCGTTTTATTTAATTGTGAATTCTGTCGCACCTGGCCATGCATGCAGGCCAGCATAATATTTTCCACGGAAAAGATCTGCTTTGTCCCCTGATCCTCTGAAATTTCTCTCTCTGCCTGTTTTAAGGCACTTTTCAATTCCGGAATCTTAATCGGCTTCAGCAGATAGCTGTCTGCTTTGAGTTCAATCGCCTTTTGGGCATACTGAAATTCCGAATATGCCGAAAGGATAATGGCTTTACATTTTATATTTTCCTCCCGCAATTTCTTCATCATGGCAATCCCATCCATTTTGGGCATCCGAATATCCATAATGACCAGATCCGGATTCAGTTCACGAATCAGCTGATAGCCGGCTTCCCCATCCGCCGCTTTTCCTACCAGCTCATATTCCGGATTGATCTTGCTTAGAAGTTTTGCCATTCCTTCACGAATCGGCGCTTCATCCTCAACCACTACAATACGCATGTAGTTTCCTCCTCTATCGGTATAAATAAGTGTACTTTTGTATAGTTTCCAACTTCACTTTCAAAATATAATGCTGCCTGTCCCCCATAATACAATTTCAGGCGCTTTCTTACATTTGCAATTCCAAGATGTCCTTCCATCTCGCACTCGTCCTGATTAAGTTTGGCTACCATGTCCGGATCCATTCCCTGGCCATTGTCCTGAATCAGAATATGCAGCTGTTCTCCGCTTTTCTTCATGCGGATATTCAAAGCACACGTTTCCTGATCTGCGAATGCATATTTGATCGTATTTTCCACAAACGGCTGTAAAAGCAATTTGTGGATTCTGCATTCCTTCACATCTTCCGGCATATGAATCTTTACATCCAGACGCTTTCCGAATTTTGCACTCTGCAGCATAATATATTGCTTCAGCCAGGCAATTTCTTCGCTGATACTCGCCGTTCCTCCTGCATTTTTCACTGTATAACGCAGAATGTCCGCAAGTGCGCCAACCATTCCACTGATCTCATACTGCTCATTTTCGATTGCTTTCCAGTTGATCGTATCCAGCGTATTATAGAGAAAATGAGGATCGATCTGCGCCTCCAGTGCTGACAATTCTGCATTCTTCTGATCCAGAACCGCCTGTTTTACTTTTGCGATCAACATCTCCAGATGTGCAACCATCTCATTAAATCCTGAACTGATCTGTTGTATCTCCATAGGCAGATGCGGGTTCACTCTCACCTGATGATCAAACTCACCCTGTTCTACACAACTCATTACGCCGGTAATTGATTCTACCGCCTGAATGTATGGTCTGCTGAAAAAATGAAGCAATATGAACATGATCACGATCGTCATGCTGATAATGATAAACAGATAAATCCATTGACTGACGGACATTTTCCAGTAATACGAAAGTGGCTGCTCATTGCAGATTGCAAATCCGCTGATTTCATGATCTGCTGTCGTATACTGGTAATTTTCGGAATCCTGTATCTCACTGAGCTTCTTCCCGATCTTCTTTGGATCAGGCGCACTCACAATCACATCGTCGCTCAGCAGATATTCTCTGGAACCAATATCCGATGCAATTGCTCCGCGAATTCTCTCCTCATTGACACTTAATACGACCGTTCCCTGAAAATTCTCGATAATACGATAGTCCGTAATATTTCTTGCAATATAAAACATGTAATGATTCTTGTCAGCAATCTTCACTGGCTTTCCATCTCCGAAATAAACAGCTCCCCGTTCTATTTTCGGAATCTCAACCTTATCTGCCCACGTCTCACTTCCAGAAAATGACGAAAGACTCTCATAATATATGATCTCTCCTGTCTTTAACTGTATCGTGATTCCCTCCACTCCGGTAAACTGATTGCAGATATGACTCAGTTTTTTCCTGAGACTGGTGCTGTTCCTCTCACGATCGCCCCGGTTCTCGTTCAATTCTCTCACAATTTCCAGAACATCTTCATCCGTGCTGAAATCATATAAGATTGTCTCGTACTTATCCAGAACCATCTCCAGATTTTTCTCTGCAGTATCCAGATTACTCTTTATTCGGTCTGATAGATTTTCTTTTAACCGCTGCTGTATATTGATCTGCGAGATAATTGCAAAGATCAAAACCGGAATCAATGCTGTCAAAAGAAAATTTGTCATTAATCTGCGTTTCAGGGTGCCTCGTATTTGCCCGTTTTTTCCTTGTCTCAATTAGCTTCTCCTGTATCTTACTTTCTATTCTCAGCATACCTGCTGACTTTCTTCCTTATTATAGCACACATTCCTATGTCAGCTCTTGTTCTTTTCATGCTGGTGTAAATATTTTTCTTTTGTAGCCAGTCCACCGCGTATGTGACGCTCTGATTTATTCATATCCAACACTTTTCGCGCCTTTGCCGCCAGTACCGGTCGAACCTGAAGTAATCTTTCTGTCACATCCTTGTGTTTGGTCGTTACTATTTAGAGCTGTTTTATTTTCACATTCGTCTTCCACTAAAATGCTTTCATTTAATCCCAAATCACCTAGTAAACGAAGGTAAATATCCACATTTCCATCTTTGTCTACTTCTATTTTCTTAATCAGTCTCTTTAACTGTACATTGGTCATCTCATGAACATCTGTAATATCCTCAATCTGCTTAAAGGTATCATTTAAGATTTTTTCCATCTGATCTCCTTTTGTCAAATTACTGGATACCATTTTCAATTCATTTTCCAGACGATCCAGTTCTTGGCGAGTACCCCCTAACTTATCATTCAATTCTTCTCTGGAAATCAAATCATCGGTATACATATCCATATATTTCTGTCGCACTCTCTGTAATCTAGCAATCTGCAAATTCAATTCCTTCTCGTACTCTGCATTTTCATCTTTTGCTTTGTACACTCTTTGGAATTCTTTCACAACATAGTCAATTACTTTATTTTTTTGCTGAAGAACCCGATTAAAATATTCCTGTAAAATCTGAATCAATTCTTCTTCATCTACAACCGTTTTATTTGGACAGCTATCTGCTCCTTTCCCATTTCTTCCAGAGCAAACCCAACGCACATACGTATTTTTGTAGGTACGAACTGTTCTTCGGAAAGACCAGCCACATTCTTTACATTTAATCAATGTAGAAAACAAATATTTGTTACTTTGTCGCTCATGATTCAGATTGAATGCATCGTTTCTTCCACGAAGAATTTCCTGTGCTTTTTCAAACATCTCACCTTCAATAATACGAAGTTCTGGACGTTCCACAACAAGCCATTCCGTCTCATCCTTCTCCCTTCTCTGACCAGTCAGAAAATCACTAATTTCCTGCTTTCCATTGATAATCTTCCCCGTATAAATCTCATTGGTCAAAATTCGGCAGATAGCATTCTGGCTCCATTTGCAATTTCTCTTTGTCCGATATCCCTTTTCATTCAGCATATTAGAAATCTTGGCAGCACCGTAACCTTCTTCTGTATACCACTTATAAATTTGCTTTACAACCTTCGATTCTTCTTTGTTGATCTCAAGATTGAAATAATCTCCGATTGTTTTATCGTATCCGTATACAATGTTCGGAACTCGTCCTTTTTCTGCGTTTAGTTTCTTTCCAAATTTCACTCGCTTAGATGTATTGGCACTTTCTTCCTGAGCCAATGCTCCAAAGATGGTGAGAACAAACTCACTATTTCCCATACTTGTCATATTCGCTGTAAGGAACTGTGTTTCAATACCTAACGCTTTCAACTTGCGAACATTCTGTAAAAGATCTACGGTATTTCTGGCAAAGCGAGAAATATCCTTTACAACAACCATATCAAACATTCCTTTTTCCGCATCGGACATCATGCGAAGAAATTCCTTGCGATTTTTGATTTTCGTTCCGGAAATACCTTCATCTGCATATAATTTTATTAAGACATCTCCTGTACGCTGAGTGTATTCGGAAAAAAATTCCTTTTGTGCCTCTAAGCTGTTAAGCTGGTCGGCTTTATCTGTGGAAACACGACAATAGGCTGCTATCTTCATAGTGTTACCTCTCTGTATTAAACTTATTTTCTGTTACATCTATATTATATATCAAAATAAAGATTCGTAAACAGAAAATTCTGTTTTACTATAAAAGCTACCATCATTAAGACAGTAGCTCTTACTAATATACATATTAAATCTTTACATCTGAATATCCAGCATAAAAACAAGTTCCTATATTCCCATAATTTCCATAATTACCAATGTTCCCATAGTTTCCATATACACCATAACATATCGATTTATAAGCTGAATTATTATTATAAAGTAATCTCCTTTTATCTACTATTTCTCCTAAATAATATCCCTGCATATTAATAAAAATACCTTCATTCTCCAAATAATGACCAATGTTTCTCCCCTGAACATCATGCAATTGTCCACTCACAAAATTTGCTATATGTCTACCATGACTATCGTGTAAATCAATCATATTTTTTATTCTCCTTATCCTCTACATTGTTTTCGTAATGCTTCTATCGCTTCATTAATTGCATCATTATCAGGTTCATTATTATCCCATTCATCCCAAAAATCCTTTGTTGCACTAATTGGTCTATGTGTATCTAACGGTTTATCTAATACTATTTTACTAGGTAATAATATAGCATCTCCTACCACTAATGCTTCTCCCACATCAAGCAAAGGCAAGAATTCTATTGTACTTTTCAATGAATCTGGTAGCAGATTTTTAATTACACCTTTATCTCTTTCATTAGTCAATCTCAAAACCACAAAATTATTGCATTGACTTAATATAGTTTTACTAACATCTGCTGGTCGTTGGCTAACTGCCAAAATCGATACCCCATACTTTCTTCCTTCCTTTGCTATTCGCTCAAAATTATATAATGCTTGCTTTTGAACCGCATCAGCATCCTCCTTTATAGGTAAATACAAATGTGCTTCGTCACAAACAAGTGTAAACGGTGTTCGTTTTTGTTCATTCATCCAAAACTGAATATCATATAATAATCTCGCCAACGTTCCTGTTACAACAGGTAGAACATCAGATGGAACTTCTGAGAAATCAATTATCTTAATCCCTTTTTGACCACTCTGATAGCCTAACAAGCGACAAGCCAAATTTGCCAACCAATTATACATTTGAATCTCATCCGTTGGTTGAAACATAAATCCATAAGTTTTATCTGCAATCTTAGTTTCCAATCTAGAAATGAATCGTGTTAATTTACCTTCCCATTCTCCTTTAATCGGACCATTTTTCCCCATACCTTTTCTAGTATCATCATCTTTTAACAACTCTAATAAATCTGTCATTAAAAATGGAATCGGCGAATCAACAGTAAATGTTTTCAATGTATCTGTCTTTCCTTCTCTAGTCAACGTTGCTTCTTTTAAACTGCGAATGTGCAACGTAAATCGAGATGCCTGATTCGGAGCATTTGAATCACTTCTATCTAAAATCATTGATAAGAGTTCTTCTCGGTTAAGTAACCAATATGGCAAGAACAAAGCATCGTCGTTCGACGTTTCCAAATCCCCAGGACCTGCAATCTTAAAAGATTGTGCAATTGCATCTGTCCCCTCCGTTAAACTTTTATATTCTCCATGCATATCAAACACAATAATATTAGTATATTTCAATTTACTTGCTTTTTCTAATATATTTGCCACACACCAACTTTTTCCCGATCCTGTACTTCCCAAAACAGCTGCATGTCGCTGAAAAAACTTGTTGCCATCAAGTACTGCTTCTGCACTTGTATCCATCATAAAAGAACCAATTTTCAATCGTTTATCTGTATCAATATCTTTCCCCAAAATATTCATAAAATTTTGAAGGTTCTGACCTATAATCTCATAACATTTACTTTCAATTTGCGGAAAAGTTTCAACACCTCTTTTAAACAAATCATGTACAGAACCGTATACAGAATAATATGTACCTATTACACTTACTTTAATGTAATCAGTGGACGATGCCATCATCTCATCAATTTCATTATCTTCGTCCATATAAGTCTCCATATACTTTCGAGTCACTTTGTCAATGAGTGCAATTAAATTTTCATGTTGCTTTGATGTTTCTATCGCCACGAGATTTCCTACACAAATCTTGTTCATCAGATTACTATTTTCAATTTCAATAATAATCTGCTCTGTATCAACATGTGTTACATGTCCTAACATATCATTTTCCGAAAACACTAACAAATTTCCCATCAAAATACCTCCTTTATCATTTCATGCAAATCCCACAAATTTATTCCTGACAAAATAGTTTCACCTATTGAATTCAATATTTTTGTATCATTACTATTGGCATGACAAACCGCAGTAATTCCAGCACATTCTTTAACTATGTTTTCCGCTTTTGTTGACAATGAATGAGTAAGAATAGTTGCTATATCTCTGGAAAGCCTTGATTTATAAGGTTTTCCAGAGATTTTTCTTTTTATTGGCTACAAATTGGCTACATCTGCCATTTGGCTACTATCTGGGACTGTTGTTCCGTTGATAGCTTAGAAACAGAAACACCCAAGGAGATAACAAATATGTTTGATAGCATAGGAAAATTAACAAGCAAGGTACAGTTTGAATAAAATTTCCGGATGCCAAGTGGCACCCGGAAGTGAGAGAGATGTCCTCAATCGTGCTAAGACGTTTGTGATTTGTAACGCATCTGCAACAAATCTTCGGATAAACCCTGATTTTTCCGCTGTTTTCGGTTACCTAAACGTTAATCTTAGTTCTCCAAGAGCTAATCTGACCTACCCAAGAGATAATCGGTTCTTTTTGCTGGAAAACGGAAGTGAGATTTTGTATAATATAGAAAAATCAGAAAGGGGTGCAGAAATGAAGAATGGAAAGATCTGCATTTTGATTGCAGATGACGAGAAGGAAATCCGGGATATTTTGCGGCTGCTGCTGACGGGGGAAGGCTATGCAGTTTGTACAGCGGAAAATGGAAAGGAAGCATTAGTGTTGGCTTCGGCGGAGGTAGATCTTTACCTTTTGGATGTGAATATGCCGGAACTATCCGGTTTTATGGCAGGATCAGAAATCCGAAAACAATTTAATGCTCCTATTATTTTTCTGACAGCCTATTCCGGGGAATCGGACAAGGTTATGGGCTTTTCTGCGGGGGCAGATGATTATATTGTCAAGCCCTTTTCCAATATGGAGCTTTTGATGCGGGTGAAAGCGATTTTACGCAGGAGTGCCCGTGGGACGGCACCAGCGCAGGAGGAAAAGAAGAGCCATATCCCTTTTGGGGATCTAATTTTGGACTTGGAATGCCAATCCGTGCTGCGACAAGGAGAGGTCATTGTCTTAACGTATACAGAATTTAAAATACTGGAATTATTGGTCACCCATAAAAAGAAGATCTATTCTCTGGAAAACATTTACCAAAGCATTTGGGAAGAAGATGCGGTGGGGGATAGTGCTATCATGGTGCATATCAAAAATATCAGAAAGAAACTGGAGGATGATTCCAGAAATCCAAGATATATCAAAACTGCTTGGGGACGGGGGTATTATGTTGATCAGTGAAAAAAGAAGAAATACCCCCAAATTGTCCAGAGAAATTATGGGGCTTTTATGTATCACGGCGGCAATTGCTTTATTCTTCTTTGGCTTTTTATATTTGACGGCAAATGCCATTGCTTCGACTTATCTCCTTGAAAATGATATTTTGCTGACAGAAGGACAGCTGCTGACGTTGCAGGGGGGGATCCGCAGCCTCAGCCTATTGTCGGCGGTGCTTTTATTTCTTGCCCTGTTTTTGTTTCTTTTGGGGCAGAAAATGGCTTATCTGAGGGAGATCATTCAGGGGGTGGAAGCCCTGCGTACCCATCGGATGGATTTTACCATGCCCATTGAGGGGGACAATGAATTGAAGGAACTGGCAGAAAGCATCAATTTCCTTTCGGAAACGGAACGGCGGCTGCGGCAGCTGGAAACAGAGTTGCAGGCGGAAAAGGAACAGTTGATCCGTGATCTTTCCCACGATATCCGTACCCCTCTGACGGCGATGTTATCTTATTCTGATTATTTGGGGCGGAAAGAGACATTGGAGCAGGAGGAAGTGCAGGAATACATTGCCCTGGTGCAACGAAAAGGCCAGCAGATCAAGGCACTGACTGACAGATTATTGGATAGCGGCAGCAGAGATTTAGAAACCATTGAGGATGGCAAGCTGCTGATGGAGCAGCTTGCGGGAGAATGGGAAGAAATTCTGGAGAATACGTTTCCCTGTATCGTAGATACAAAAAATTGTCCCGCATTCTATGGATCTTTCGATATTCAGGAGCTGCGGCGGATCTTTGATAATCTTGCTTCTAATGTGGAAAAATATGCGGATCGGGAGCAGCCTGTGGAATTGCGAATCGATGCTGTGGATAAACGCCTTCGGGTCTGCCAAAGGAATGGAATCAAAACGGGCACGGTTCCGGTGGAGAGCAATCAAATCGGCTTGGAAAGTATCCGGCGGATCGCCGCTTTGTATGGCGGGATGGTGAAAGTTTCCATAGAGCAAGGAATTTTTTCTATCCAGATCACGCTTTCTGAGGTTGATGGGTCACATCTTTAGAATTCTTTAGAATTGCTTGGCAAATTTCTTTAGACTGCTATGCTATGATGATCTCAGAAAAGAAAAAGAAAGTGAGGAATGTATTATGGCATTAGGTTTATTGTTAGTTTTATTTATGGTAATGAGTATCATTAGTGTGACGGGGTTGGTGCTTTTGTTCCTTTTGAAAGGAGAAAAAGGGCAGAAGGCTGTGTTTTACTTTATGGCGGTATGGGGCATGGTCATCGCATGGATGACGGCGAATAGCTATCCCACCAATTATATTAAGGAGCAGTTGATCGCCTGGGCGTTTGGTGCACTTGCTGTGATTGCACTGCTGGTACAGATTTGTGGCAAAAGCGAAAGATCTTTCCTGACAGCAAAGGTGTTGGTAGCGGCATCTGTTGTGCTAGGAATGGTGGCTCTGTTTGTAATATAATGTAAAGAATGCTCCGTAGGAAAGAGATTTCCTGCGGAGCATTTTCGTTTTGGGTTGACGCTGAAATGATATGGGGGTATGATGAAAAATTAGAGAGGAAAAAAGAAGACGAAGAAGGAGAATAAAATGGATTCATTACAAAAGATATATTGCAGGGCATTCCAAGGGGCATTCGCTGTGCGGTTTATGACAAGGTGGTGGCGAACCCTACCATTACTAATATTGAAGAAGCCAGGACACTGTATCTGGAAAGCGGCACAAAGGCGATCATTGCCTTTGGCGGCGGCTCTGCCATGGACTGTGCCAAGGTGACAGGGGCTTGTATCGTAAAGCCCAACAAGCCTATCCATAAAATGAAGGGATTGCTGCGCATCTGCAAGAAATTACCTCTGCTCATCGCTGTACTCACTACAGCCGGTACAGGCAGCGAGACAACGTTGGCGGCAGTCATCACAGACAGCGGCGCAAAGCATAAATATCCCATCAACGATTTTTCTTTGATTCCCAGATATGCGGTATTGGATTACCACGTGACCCTAGGTCTGCCCAAAAATATCACAGCCACAACGGGCATGGATGCACTGATCCATGCGGTGGAGACGTATATCGGTAGAAGCACCACAAAAGAGACGCGATTTATGGCAGAACAGGCCACCAGATTGATTTATAAAAACCTGAAAACGGCTTATGATGATGGACAGAATGTGAAAGCAAGAGAAAATATGCTGCAGGCTGCCTATTGTGCTGGCATTGCTTTTTCCCGTTCCTATTTGGCTATGTCCATGCCATTGCCCATTCTCTGGGGGGGCCAAGTATGGCGTGCCCCATGGGCTTGCAAATGCGGTCATCCTGCCTTATTTCCTAGAGGAATATGGCCCTGCCTGTTATGGAAAGCTGGCAAAATTGGCAAGATGCATCGGTATGGTACCAAAACATACCAACGACCGCAGAGTGGCAGCGGCTTTTATCCAGTGGATAAAGGATATGAATCAATATATGAAGATCCCAGAAACGATTCAGAAAATCAGAAAAGAAGATATCCCTGCCATGGCAAAACACGTGGCAGCCGAGGGCAATCCCCTCTATCCCGTGCCTGTTTTGATGGATGCTGGGGAGTTGGAGATCATGTATGAAAAAATTATAGAGAAAAAGGAGGGAAAAGCAGATGCAGGAAAAGATTCAGAAGCAGAGGGAGTTCTTTCGAGGGGGAAAACCCATTACATTGTCCTTCCGTAAAGAAGCACTTAAACGTTTGGGCCGTACCATTCGTGCCCATGAGGAAGAAATTTATGAAGCCCTGCGGAAGGATTTGAATAAATCTAAAACGGAAGCTTATATGTGTGAGATTGGCATGACACTGGCGGAGTTGTCCTATATGCTAAAGCATATAGATGGCTGGGCAAGAAAAAGAAATGTGCTGAGCCCTATTGCACAGTTTTCCAGTGACAGCTTTACCATTAGAGAGCCTTATGGAGTGGTACTCATCATGTCTCCCTGGAATTATCCTTTTATGCTGACCATAGAACCCCTGATCGGCGCGATTGCGGCAGGGAACTGCTGTGTGGTAAAGCCTTCTGCGTATGCCCCTGCAACCTCTGCTGTCATCTGCAAAATCCTCAGAGAATGTTTCCCTGAAGAATATGTATTGGCGGTAGAAGGAGGCAGAGTGGAAAATCAGGCATTGCTGGATCAGAGATTTGATTATATCTTCTTTACCGGCAGTGTGACCGTGGGCAAAGAAGTGATGGCAAAGGCAGCAAAGCATTTGACCCCTGTGACCCTAGAATTGGGCGGCAAAAGCCCTTGTGTTGTAGAAAAATCCGCAAAGCTGAATCTGACGGCGAAGCGTATTGCATTTGGTAAACTGCTGAACTGTGGGCAGACCTGCGTTGCTCCGGACTATATTCTGGTAGAGCGCAGCGTAAAGGATGAATTTTTGGGCTATCTGAAAAAATGGATCGTGAAGATGTACGGCGAAAATGCGACGGAAAATGGCGATTATGTAAAAATAATCAACCAGAAGCATTTCGACAGAGTATGTGGTTTGATCGACCAGAAGAAAGTGGTATTCAGCGGAAAATGGAACGAAGAGACCATGCAGATCCAGCCCACCATTATGGATAATGTAGTGGCTGGTGATGCCATTATATTTCCTTCGTTATGAATACTAACGTATTTTCCCTTCTCGTTGGCAAGTTGTTTTTACGCTTCCTATTATTGCGAATAATTTCATCCCATATTTTTTGTTCAAATGCTTCTTGATTCAAAGCCGTTAACTCTGCATCTTCAATATTATCAAGCGTCAAATATAACCTTAAATAAAATGGTGCACGAAGTATATCTGTCAATTTCTTATCACTTGGCAATACGAATCCATGTGTAATAGACAGTTCATACAGTAAATTCTTACTAATAAGATTAACATGATATGATTGTACACAAACTTCATTTAGCAACAAATTATGAAATGAGTCTTTATAGGCCGTTCTAATGGTAAGAATTATTTTCCAACCAGCAGAAATAAACATTTGAAGCAAATCCTCAAATGTTTGCTGGTTTTCTAAAACAAAATATTTTTCAACTGCATCAATATATAGAATACGATTCTCAGTCTCTTCGTACACCTTTAGTACTTCATCTATTATGAGCGTTCCATATGTCATCAAAAAATTTCTCTCGTCAGAAACATCCATGTCTGTACATCTAAATGCCAAAATAACCGTATCCTGACCGATACTAGCCATACTCTTTTTAATGAGTGCAGATTTTCCTGCACCAGCCTCACCATCTACAACTAAAGCCTGATTCTCAGACTGCAAAAAAGAATTTATATTAAACACATTATTTTCCAGAATAATGGTTTTATCATTATACGACACTTGTGTCCCAATATGATTAAAAATATCTTCTTTATGCTTTTTAAGGTTTTCACAACATTCCTGAACTGCAGAATCTGCTTGAAAGAAAACATTTCTACAAATAGTAAGTCTTTTATCCTGCATAAGCTGAGCCTCGATATTACTTAAACCTCTCCACTCAATTGTAATCCCCAGTAATTGTGCAGTATTTTCAATATTTGTCTGATATGCCGGTTTTACAATATCTTTTTTGGAACTTGGAGAAAATTCTTGACTAATATAAAAATAAAGTGTTGTAATACCAGGATAAGCTCTTGCTGCTCCTTTAACTGCATCACTTAATTCATTTTCTTTGCCAGACATGGAAACACTATCTGAATAATATTTTGCTTGAAATCCTATAAGTTTGTCCCCTACTTGAATGGGGTTCGTTTCAATATACAAGCGTGTGCGAGGGAGATTGTGGATAAAGGGATGATTTATCAATAAGAAAAGGTGTATGGTGGAAAGCAAGTCTGAAAACAAAATGATTAGGCGTTGTCAGATTCGAATAACAGACAGAAAACCTCGGATGCCCATTTTATAAGGGTTTCCGAGGTTTCTTTATGCCTGTTGGATCTATTTCTTTTGACGGAGTATTTTTTATGCGTTAATACCGAAAAACTTCTCCATATCCTCTTCCACAGTGCCAATTCCTGCAATGCCGAAGTTCTCGATCAAGACCTTTGCAACATTCGGGCTGAGAAATGCCGGAAGTGTAGGGCCAAGGTGGATATTCTTCACACCAAGATATAAAAGAGCAAGAAGAACGATAACTGCTTTTTGCTCGTACCATGCGATATTATAGATAATTGGCAGATCGTTAATATCGTCAAGCCCAAAGACCTCTTTGAGTTTCAAGGCGATTACAGCAAGGGAATAGGAATCATTGCATTGACCTGCATCCAGAACACGTGGGATGCCATTGATATCGCCTAAAGGCAACTTGTTATATTTATATTTTGCACAACCGGCAGTAAGGATGACAGTGTCCTTCGGCAGAGCCTTAGCAAATTCTGTATAGTAGTCGCGGCTCTTTGCTCGACCATCACAGCCCGCCATAACCACAAACTTTTTGATAGCACCGCTTTTTACAGCTTCTACAACTTTATCTGCCAAAGCCAGAACCTGTGCATGGGCAAATCCGCCGATGATTTCACCGGTTTCGATTTCACTCGGAGCGACACATTTTTTTGCATGCTCAATAATCGCAGAAAAATTTTTTTGTTCGCCAATTTCTCCCGGAATATGTGTACATCCCGGATATCCCGCAGCGCCGGTAGTGTAAAGCCTGTTTTTGTAACTATCCTTAGGAGGAACAATGCAGTTGGTTGTCATTAGAATAGGACCGTTAAAGGATTCAAATTCTTCTTTTTGTTTCCACCAAGCATTCCCATAATTACCAACAAAGTTAGGATATTTTTTGAAAGCGGGATAATAATGAGCTGGCAACATCTCGGAATGCGTATACACATCCACTCCAGTTCCCTGTGTCTGTTCTAACAGCATTTCCAAATCGCGCAGGTCGTGGCCGGATACCAGAATGCCGGGGTTCTTTCTGACACCGATATTTACCTTTGTAATTTCGGGGTTTCCATAGCTGTCTGTGTTAGCCTTATCCAGCATTGCCATACCGGATACTCCGTATTTTCCTGTTTCCATTGTTAGAGCAATCAGATCTTCTACACTAAGGTTGTCATTCAGCGTGGCAGCCAGTGCTTTCTGAAGAAATGTGTCAACTTCATCGTTGTCCTTCAACAGCACATTTGCGTGCTTCGAGTAAGCGGAAAGTCCCTTCAAACCGTAGGTGATTAACTCGCGCAGAGAGCGAATATCCTCGTTTTCGGTAGAAAGAACACCGACAGTTCTGGCTTTTTCTTCCCAGTTTTCAGATCCGTTCCATTTTGCGGCTTCAGGCAGAACAGTCAGATTGGTAACTTGCTTTAGCAGAACTTCCTTTTCGGTCAGTGTAGCACGGATTCTTGATTCAATGCTCTCTTTATCAAAATTTGCGTTGGTAATGGTAGTGAACAGATTCAGAGTAATCAAGTGATTGATTTTGGCAGATACCTGCTTACCTTCCTGACGCAATGCAGTCGTAATAGCCGAAATTCCTTTTGTGACATAGACCAACAGATCCTGCATGGCCGCTACATCAGGTTTCTTTCCGCATACGCCGGACATGGTGCAGCCCTTGCACCCGGCGGTTTCCTGACACTGATAGCAAAACATTTTTTGTTCCATAATATGCCTCCTAAAAACTATTAAAATTTGAAATAATGTGGTTTCTTCTCAATCAAAAAAGCATATAGACGCGTTTGAATTAATCTTCCCAGGCGATTGCAGACACAGGACACGAGTCGATGGCCTCCTGTACAGCACCTTGATTTTCAGCGTTTGCTGGTTGATACGCTTCCGCCTTTCCCTGCTCGTTCATACGGAAAACCTCGTCGCAGATCCACAGCAAAGCCCCCAGCCAATGCAGAGATCCTTATCTACTTTTGTTGCTTTCATAAAATCACCTTCCTTTGTCAATTTTGCGTTTGATTAAAATACAACTACTAAAAGCATCTTGAACGCTTCCTGCCCATATACCGCATGGGGATGGCCTGCTGGCATGACAATAGATTCTCCTTCGTGCAGCAGATATTCAACGCCATCAATCGTGATTTTTCCGATACCATCCAAGCAGGTGACGAAGGCGTCCCCACCCGATTCATGGGTGCTGATCTCTTCGCCCTTTGCGAATGAGAACAGGGTAATACTTACTGCCTGGTTTTGTGTCAAAGTTTTGCTGACAACCTGCCCCTCCTGATAAGAAATTTGTTCTCTCAGCGTCAGTACTTCTGATTGAGCAATGTTTTTCATTTTTTTACTCATAGTATCTCTCCTTTTATTCCAAAATTTTACCACCCAACGAAATCGTAACAATCTGCCAAGGAATGAATTTTCCGCTTGCCTGCAACGCTTTTTTGGCAGCTAATTCCAGTCCGCCGCAGCAGGGAACTTCCATGCGTACAACCGTCACACTTTGAATGTTGTTGTTTTGAATGATCTGCGTCAGCTTTTCGCTGTAGTCTATGCTGTCAAGCTTTGGACAGCCGATAATCGTAATTTTCCCACGCATGAAATCCTCGTGCATTCTGGCATAGGCGTATGCACTGCAATCCGCTGCAATTAACAATTTTGCGCCGTCAAAATATGGTGCATTAGTCGGTACCAGTTTGATTTGGCATGGCCATTGTCCCAACTGTGATTCTGTCTGTACCCGGGCAGAAGGAGTTGTTTCTTGTGAATGTTGAATACGCTGCATTCGACTGCCGGGGCAGCCTGTATGGGGAACAGCGGCATGATTGCTTTTCGCTTTTTTCCTCATATTTTCCTGCACAGCTTTTTCATCATAGGCGGCAGCTTCTCTCTCCACAAAGGAAATTGCACCTGTCGGGCAGGTTGGCAGACAATCTCCCAAACCATCACAATAATCATCTCGCAGAAGTGTTGCTTTGCCGTTTACCATGCCGATTGCACCCTCGTGACAAGCTTCGGCACACGCACCACATCCGTTACATTTTTCTTCATCTATTTGGATAATTCTTCGAATCATTTTATACCATCCTTTCTCTTGTCTTTCTGGGCATAGTATATTATAATTAAAAATAAAAATCTGTTGTTATAACAACGAAAGGGTAAAAAATATGAAATTATCCGATATGCAGCTATTCCGTGGGTTAGAAGAAGATGACATCTCCTCGCTTTTAAGCTGTTTGAATAGTGTAAAACGCAATTATAAAAAAGGAGAAGTAATTCTTTCAGAAGGGAGTATTATAGAGAATATCGGCATTGTACTGTCAGGCATGGCAATGATATCTTGTAACGAAATTTGGGGGAATACCAGCATTTTAGGAAGTGTTGCACCTGGTTCTGTATTTGCTGAGGTATATGCCTGTATTCCGGGACAGCCGATGCTGGTTACAGTGTCTGCCGTGGAAGATACCTCTGTGTTGTTTATGAATGTGGGACGTGTTCTGACTACCTGCACAAACGCCTGCCCTTTTCATACAAACCTTGCACGAAATCTACTGACTGTCTGTGCTCATAAAAGTCTGCAACTTTCACAAAGGATTTTGCACACCAGTTCCAAATCCATACGAGGCCGATTGATGTCTTATTTTTCAGAATGCGCAAAACATGCCGGAAGCAATTCTTTTCTGATTCCATATAACCGCCAGCAATTAGCAGATTACTTGAATGTTGACCGCAGTACTATGTGCAACGAGCTTTCTAAAATGCAGAAAGATGGCATGATTGAATATAAAAAAAATCGTATTTTGCTCAAAGACTGAGATTTAAGGAATGGTATGAATTTGAATAGGGATTGATTTTTTAAGCAAAATCGCTTATGATCTGAAATAGAATATAGTGCTATTATCCACAGTTACGGAGCAAGTGTTATCAACACCGATAACAAAATGATAACATTAGCCTGTATAGGCAGGATAATATGGATAAATCAAATAATCAAAAGAACTGTAAACACGACAGAGAATAATCTCTAAACAAAATTGATTAGTAATTGTCGAATTTGAATAATAAACCAAACCCCAGAGTGCCCTATTTTTTTATTCCGTGATGTTAAAACTCAGAAATTTCCGCTTTTTCCGCATAATTTCTTATATTTCGGTATGGTTGTATTGGCCATAAAATCATCCAATTTTTCTATGCTGCCATTAACCATCTCGCACGTACTGATCGCATCCGAAAAAACAGCTAGAACAAAATCCTTCATATCCGGATCCGGCCTGAAGGTAGAAATAATATGAATGATTGAATCGCCAAAAGCTATCAAATCAAGATATGCTGATATAGGATATCCGTACAACTCTTCACTATCTATATTAATTCCATATTTGGAGAAAATATTTTGGTTGTTCTTTTTTATATGTTCGTTTCCATCATCTATTGATTTTTTGAGAAGATACTGGCTTGCTTTTGATAGTGGAGAGCCAGGAACCATATCAACAAAGATATCGTTAGGAATAATAGAATTTGTTTTTCTCTCTTTTTCGTATTCTTCCTGCCTAATCATCACTTCTGTTTTATCGGCAAGAGCCTTATCGGAATCCGGATACAAGTGAGAATAAGTATCCCATGCCGGCTATATCTTTCCCCGAACCAGCATGGCAGTTAAAGGCCTGGTGTGCGAGCTGCCGCCCGTGGATTCTGGCTATCGTGGAGAGATCCATGCCATTATCAGCAATGTCAGCAACCAAATTCAGGAACTCACCAAAGGCTCCCGTGTAGGGCAGCTCGTAATTGCCCCGGTTGTTATTGCAGATTTTGTGACGGATCTGGGTGCGGAACGTGGTACAGGAGGATTCGGCAGCACAGGGCAATAAGAATACCGTTTGATATGCGCGCACAGTTTAAGTGTGCGTTTTTCTTACCCAAAATCTAAAAAAATGAAGGAGGCTATATGCAGATAGAGGAATTTAACCAATATGTGAAAGACCACATCAAAGAATACCTTCCCCCGGAATATGAGACTGCAAAGGTTTCTATCCAGGAAGTTACAAAAAGCAATGACCGTATGTTGAGCGGGCTTACCATTCTTCGAGAGGGCGAGAACTTTTCACCTACGGTCTATCTGGAACCTTTTGCGGAGCAGGTGGCACAGGGGCGCTCCTTGGAAGATACCCTGCGCGAGATTACAAAGATCCAGACCGTTCACCATGCACATGTACCGGTGAACATTTCCACTTTTATGGATTATGCTGAAACAGGTGGAACGGAGCGAACTATCCGCAGATACCTTTATGGAAGGGATCACGGAAATGTGCCGGGAACTGGTAAAAGAACATACTGCACCGGAGGAACGATTTGCCAAACTGTTCCCGGACGCTAAAGGAAAGCAGGATGCTGTCGGCACCTGTCCCCGCTGTGGTGCACCTGTGTATGAGGGCAAAAAGGGCTTTTTCTGTGATAACAGGGATTGTGCCTTTGCTCTCTGGAAAGACAATAAGTTCTTCACTTCCAAGAAGAAAACCATAACCAAATCCGTTGCGGTTGCTCTATTGAAATAGGGCTGCATTTCCATATCCGGGCTTTACAGCGAAAAGACTGGCAAAACCTATGACGCGGTAGTGGTGCTGGATGACACGGGTGACAAGTATGTGAATTTCAAGCTGGAATTTCCAGCAGCAAAAGGCAGGCGGAAATGAGCGGCCCGGCATCACGGGAACTGACACGATCTGAACGGGCAGCGATCCGGCGGCTGGTAAACAAATGTGCCAACTATGACAGCACGGATAAAATCTGCCTTCCGCTGGACTGCCCTTGCTATATGTTGAATAAATCCAAAGCCCAGCCGGGATCATTATGGCACATGGCAGGGAAATCAAAAACAGCCCTCCCACCAGGAGTAGCTACGCTGGACCATTGATGCTGCACTGGCAGAAAAGCCGAAGGATTTTGAAGAATTTTTGCAAAAGCTGGAGGTGGCTGGTATTGAAGTCAACCGGGAACGAAAGCATCTGCGGCTCCGCACTTCACCGGAACACCGCTATACCCGGTGCGATACCTTGAAAGGCGATTATACCGAGCAGGCCATTCGGGAACGAATCGCAGGAACCAGGAAGGTCACACCTCGCCGTACCTCTTATAAGAAACCCGCACAAAAGATCGGTATGCTGGTGGTATCGGCAATTCCATGATTTTAGGTAATTTCGATGCTACTTTCGCAGCCCATCCCGAGATGGCACTCTACATCCCGCTGATCGGTGGTACAGGCGGAAACGTGGGAACACAATCTTCGGCTATCATCGTACAGGGCCTTGCCAACAACTCGCTGGATGCAAAAGATACTTTCAAGCAAATTACCAAGGAATCCGTAGTGGCCCTTATCAACGCTACTATTATTTCCTTATTAGTATATATATATAATTTTGTCCGGTTCGGCGCAACTGCCACCGTCACCTATTCCGTTTCTATCAGCCTGTTTGCAGTAGTGATGTTCGCATCTATCTTCGGCACACTGGTACCTATGACACTGGAAAAGTTGAAGGTAGACCCAGCCATCGCTACCGGTCCGTTTATTGCGATTACCAATGATATTATAGGCATGATGTTATATATGGGAATTACCGTACTTCTATCCTAAAACAAGAAAAATGAAAAAATCATTAGAATATGCTAATGAAGAAAATATACCATATGTATTTATTTTAGGCGAAGATGAATTAGCTCAAAATAATATATCTGTAAAAAATATGAAAGAAAAGAAGCAAGATATTATTGAAATTGATAATATAGTAGAAAACTTTGAAAAAATAAAGTAAAATATTTACATTTATGTTAATTAGTGATATAATATTTAAAGTTTTATTGCATAAGGAGGAAAGCTTAATGAGAATTTGTGCAAAATCTTTATATCCAGCTCCACTTCTGGATATAGAAATTACGGCAAAACAAGTGCTGGAAGAAATTCAAGCCGTTTTGATACTTGTGAAAATTATTGATAGTGCACAGGAAAAATATAAGGCAATTCCAAATGAACAATATTCACCAACAATAATCAGAAATATTAAAGAAGGTATGATAAGCATAAAATGTGAATTAATATTTCCTAAAGCAGAAAATGCAAAGGAATTTGCATTTGGTTTAAGTGGAATGTTCTAATTAAGCTGACACAAAGAGGTACTCTCAAATTAGGGAGTGCCTTTTTTATATAGTAGGAAAGTTCTCCTTGTAG
>ERZ779660.351-NODE-351-length-27867-cov-2.403207_pt1 | contig 27867 bp, 14 predicted proteins | sample MGYA00511906_ERZ779660 | MGnify/ENA primary metagenome ERZ779660 (study PRJEB29588, sample SAMEA2156906) | human gut metagenome | biome: human gut; feature: human-associated habitat; material: faeces | place: Denmark | collected 2008/2010 ... | reverse complement strand
TTTTGTATATCTATCACAAGTAATTTCATTCGTTTCTCCTTTACACATAAAAATTAGAAGTTTACAATGCTTTTAATCCTACATCTAACAAATACTCTAAAATGTCATGATATGCTGTTTCGGTAATTTCTTGCGAATCATGTGTATAGTAATAGATTTTGTCAGAGCAATATTCTCCATTGCATTTTAAAACATAAAAGTCTCCACAACCATTATCAGCAATCGGAAGATAGCCATTTGGCACAAATGACTTATGTTTCATTATGAAATAATTGCTACTATTGTCCAACGAATATATATTGGCATATCCAAAATATCCTCCACCAAACTCAATGATAAACAATTTATATTTCTCTGGCAAAACCATCCTATATATTTTCTCAAAATCTTCTATTTTATCTATAGAAGGCGGAGTATCAGTTTCAAGGGCGAAAAGTATCGGTTTCTTAGCCTTTACTTGCTGTACCTTATTCCTAAACAAATCATATTCCATAACATTCTCTCCATCAAATTCGTCGTTCTATAATTACTGAAAAATGCACATTGCTAATCAATACCACGCAATTCATCTTCTTTAGGTTTTCTTACATGCTTTTTCATTTCTTCTTCACATGCACCAAACAATAAAAAATTATGCCTTGCCTGTATGAGACTAACTCGATTAGCTCCACCTTCATATTCATTATCCTCTAATTGTATTGGATCATCCTCCCAAAAACACACTGGACATATATCATAATTACCATTAAGCTTTTCATCAAAAGTATAAAATCCACAACATGGACACTTATATTTTCCAATTGCTCTATTCATAGTTAGTCTCCGTAAACTTCCGATTGTTCTACATTTTCTCATGTCCATATTCCTGCCCTTCGGACAAGAAGCCTCCCTCGCATTCAGCTCAGTCGATCCGGCTTTTCTAATTTGCTCAACTGCTCTGCAAACCGGAATGAGTGTACTCAGACTTCAAAACTTCTTCTCCACCTAAATTATCTCATCCCAGTCGGCAGGAATATCATCAACCATGCCAAAACTCTTTAAAATAAATTTGTTGTCAATTTCTTCAAACTTAACAAGGTATTGTGTATTTTCTCTTGCACCCCAATACTCAAGTGCAATCATGTTTGGTTTATCAATATAGATAGTTTCCGGATAATCTTCAAAATCATCAATATTATAACGCTCTTTATAATATTTTTGAGAATTTTTACAACACTTTTTATAATACCTTTGAACGATATTATCAAGTTCACAAACATGTTCTGCTACCTTTATAATAACAGGTTTCAATTCTTCAAAACGCTCCATCTGTTCATCAAGACAAACAGAAATATCATAATCATCTTCCTCAGATATATAAACAGTTCCGTACTTATCCATTTTTAATTTATCAATATCTGTTATGAATTTATTGATATTATCATATCTGTTATACATCTTTTTCTCCTGACTATATTAAAGTATTTAATAATCAAACAACTCCCGATTTTCTACTTTACCCAACCGTTCTGCGAACTGTAGGTTAGCTAATATCATTTTGCGTTCTTATACGAAAGTAAATGTTATTTTTAAAACAAATTATCCATATTGTACAATATAGTTATCTCCTAATCTGCCCTATACACACTCTCTGTCCTCTCAGGACAATCTCCCCTTGAAATCCTCATACCCGAAATGCTTTACAACCTCACACTCCCCATTCTCGTGCCTAAGCACGATATCCGGAAGTCCGATTCCGTTGAAGGTGTTATTCTTCACCATAGAATATATAGCCATATCCTCAAAATACAGTGTGTCGCCTATCTGTATCTTCCTGTCAAAGGAATAATCGCCTATGATATCACCTGCAAGACAGGTGTAGGATGAGAGGCGGTATGTGTACTGCTTCTTGCCCGGCTCTCCGCTGTCCTTAAGCGGCGGTCTGTACGGCATCTCAAGAACATCCGGCATATGGCATGCAGCAGACGCATCAAGAATAAGCGTTGTGATTCCTGCATTTTCCACGATATCAAGAACTGTGGTCTTAAGATAACCCGCATTGAGAGCCACCGCCTCGCCCGGCTCAAGATACACCTGGACCTGATATTTTTCTTTCATGTGATTCACAAGGCGGACAAGGCGTTCCACATCATAATCTTTTCTTGTGATGTGATGACCGCCGCCCATATTGAGCCATTTCATATCGTAGAGATATTTTCCGAATTTCTGCTCAACAGCCTCAAGCGTTGTCTCTAAAGCATCGGAATTCTGCTCGCAGAGCGTGTGAAAATGAAACCCATCAACACCCTCTAAAAAGCCGGGATTTTTCCCAAGCTCCTCCTCCAGCTTTTCTATGGTGACGCCAAGCCTTGAGCCCGGCGCACACGGGTCATAGATTGCGTGCTCACCCTGCGTGGAGCACTCCGGATTTATCCTCAAGCCGAAGCTTTTTCCATTCGCAGTGCATCTGCCACGGAACTTATTAAGCTGTGCCACCGAATTAAATATAATATGGTCGCAGCAGCCCATAATCTCGTCAAATTCCGCATCCCTGTAAGCCGGGGAAAACACATGGTTTTCCTTTCCCATCTCCTCAAAACCGAGCCTTGCCTCATTCAGTCCGCTTGCCGTACACCCGCTTATATATTGTCCTATAAGCGGATACACTGCATACATTGAAAAACACTTCTGCGCGAGCAGTATGCGGCACCCGGTACGCTCTATCACACCTTTTAATATTTCCAAATTACTTTTCAGCTTTCCCTCATCGACAATATATGATGGGGTTGCTATATCTTTTATGTTCATGCTATACCTCATTAGTCTCCTTTATTCCATTTCTTTTCTGTATTGAATAATCTGTTGCTGCAGCATATATTTTTCACGTTTAAACAGAATAGCTACCTCGCTACTATTTGTTTTACAGTTAAATTATACGTTTATTATTTTTAAGTTATCAATACATATTTTGTCTTTTTTTCAATTTATGTATTGATAACTCGTTTTTTTCATTTCTGTAAACTATTTCTTCTTCCGGGTGCTAATCTTTATGCAGTTATTCCGTTATCCATTTTCTTTATACTCACAACTTTGAAGTCAGGCTACTCTCTATAACCTATCAGAGCAATAATCTTATCGTCCTTTAAAATGTATCCTGTCTTTTTTCCTTCTTCCATTAGCTCTGCCCTGCAATTAAGAATATTCTTTCCAATATTGCATGGTGTTTCAATTGAAATAGTATATTCTCCTCGATAAGTCCCATTAAAATATTCCTCAAAAATTTTTTCTAATTGCTCTAAACTCATTTCTTTTGCAGGTAACCAAGAAAAAATATCCAATACTTCCATTAAACTATGTTCCTTCTCAAACCGGAATTTATTTGTTCATATCCTCAACTAAGCTTGCAGCTTTTACTGTCATCTCTACCCATCCCGGCACAAAACCACTCCGTAATGCATTTTTGACAGATTTAAGATTCGACCAGGCACAACAATAAAATGGCACCTTACCTCTGGCAATTATCTCTATTGCCAAATTACTTGTTAATGAAGAAGCAATTCCCCGCCTACGATAATCGGGTAAAACATCAACTCCAATTTGCCACATATCATCACAATCTGCAGAACATGCTGCAAGCCCGATCAATTTATCGTTATCATAAGCACCAACCCCAAGAACATCTAGTGACTTTCTTTCTTCACACAATGCATTCCCCCAAGTTGGAAGATACAAATTAGCAAAATCCTTTTGTTCCAACACCTTAAGCCGATAGTTACATTCTCTTCTTTTCAAAACATTAACATCTGGCAAAAAATACTCTGCCATAAAACAAACACGATATCCTTTTTCTTTCATTCGCTCATCTAACCAATGCAAATTAGGAGTTTCAAAACAATGATAAAACTCAAACTTATTTAAATATGTTTCAACAATTTCTCTATATTCATCTTTTACAGACGCAACTATATTATTTCCATACGAAACCAAGTTACATGCAATAGGTTCTTTATAGTATTTTCTTGCCGATAATCCAATCTCAGATTTTACAAACACATTAGTATTCATAAGAAAATCTGAAGCCTTAGCATTAATATCGTATGCAGATTGCCGCATTGCAATATCAAGTATCTCTTTATTTGTCATATTTTCCCCCATATATTTTATATATGCTAAATTGATAAATCCCGAGTTGTTAAACTCCTCAAACTTGAATTTTTTGTTAATCAATCTGATAGCAATTAAATATTAAATCCATAATTCCATTTCTCCAGAATCGCGAAAACCAAACTTTTCATACAAATGCTTTCCTGCTGCCGAAGGTTTAAGTTTTATATTATGAACACCTTTGATTTTTAACCATTGTAGCAGCTCTTCTATTATAAGAGAAGCGTATCCGTTTCTTCTCTTTTCGGGAACGCAATATACATCAATGACATATCCATACATCGGAGTTTTGAAAAAGCAGAACGGCACATCTTCCTTTATCACAGCGCCGCCGCACGCAACCGCCTTGCCGTTTTCATATATGAGATAGTGACAGCATTTTTCCCGTGAGTACAGTTCTTTGTATTTTGCGTATATTTTACTCTCGGCGTTCTCCTGAAGCAGTGTTACCGAACCTACCTCTTTGAACATATCCATTTTCATTCTGACCACAATGTCAAGGTCTTTTATCTCCGCTTTTCTGACTTCCATAATTACAGCCTTTCGCTTATTCGATCATATAAACATTGCCATATAAACCGGAACACATAAAATGTCCTGCTCCTTGCACATATCCTTTGCATACACAATGTATCTGTTCAGTATCCGCCCGGAATATTTTTCGGTAAATACATCAAGCGATCTATGCGTTTTATAACCCGATGATTTTACCTCTATCGGCACTATCTTGTTTTTCCTTGCAAGCATGAAATCAACCTCATAATTATGCCTTGTTTCTTCATTCATAATTGTATGATAGAATAATTCGTCACCGTTACTTGCAATACACTGTGCGACAGCATTTTCATATAAATATCCGAGATTGACGCTCAGCTTATCATTGAGGACTTTCTGATATATATCATTTTCCGTGAAATCCTTATCCTTGAACATAAGCGTTACAAACAACCCCGTATCACTAAGGAACAGTTTAAAACGGGATAAATCCTTAGTGCTTGACATTCCTGTGTTCAGGTCATTTACATTATAAGAAACAAGGACAGTCTTTGAATCCTTAAGCTCGGCTATAAGCTCCAGAATTTTGTCCGATTGCTCTTTACCGATTACTGTACTCGGCTGAAATCTGGCTACATTCTTATTAAGCTGTGCCGGTATTGCATCAAACAGCATCGAGAGCCTGCCCGTCTGATCTATTTTTGCAAAATCCGCTTCATAAAGGCTTAATATATCACGCTTGATTTCATCAACTTTTCTGAAATTATTGCTTTCAATATAAGCACTCACCGCCTGCGGCATTCCACCGACAAGCATATATAGTCTGAACTGCCTTAGCTGTTTACGGTGTACTGTGTCCCCGAGCGGAATATTTTTTTCAAAGCATTGTCTTAGTAAAGAAAATGTCGTTTCATCACCGAGCGTCCACATAAATTCCTCATAGTCCATAGGGTACATACTGATTTTTCTTTCTTCACTCGGGATTACTATATCTCTGACATTTTTCTTTATCGAAATCAGCGAACCCGTTTCTATATAGTCATATCTGTGATCTTTGACAAGCGTTTTTATAGCCTGCCGTGCCATAGGACATAGCTGGACTTCGTCAAATATGATAACCGACCTTCGTTCGTGCAGATCCTTCCTGTACTGTAGCTGAAGCTGCAAAAAAAGATAATTAAGATCGGAAACATCGTCAAAAAGCTCTCTGACCTCTTTCGACGCTGTAGCAAAATCAACAAGTATATAGCTTTCATATTCGTTCTTTGCAAACTCCTCAACGACTGTCGATTTTCCGATACGCCTTGCACCCTCTACAAGCAGAGCAGTATTGCCGCCCGATTCATTTTTCCACTGTAACATTTTGTCGTATATCTTCCGCTTGAACATAAGCTTTCTCCTTTTTCGCATTTTTTATTTTGCCAATTTCAAGAATAATCGCATTTTTTATAAAAGCGTTTTTATGCTTTATCGCAATTTTTATTTCCGCTATTTTATCCGTTATCGCAATTTTTATACTTCAATATTACCACTTTTCCGCACTTTTTGCAATACCCATCCCCATTTTTATACAAAAACCCCGCCCCCGAAACCTCGGGAGCGGGGAAATCGCCTTTATCTATCGCTTCACTTACGCATTCTTGTCAAGACCTGTGATTTCAAGTGTATCACGGGCGATAAGAAGTTCCTCGTTTGTAGGAATTACCCATACCTCAACCTTGCTGTCGGGAGCAGAAATCTTTGTGAGCTTGCCCTTTAAGCCGTCGTTTACAGAACTGTCGAGCTTGATGCCGAGATATTCCATATTCTCGCATACGCCCTTTCTTACTTCCGGAGCGTTCTCGCCGATACCGCCTGTGAAGATAACAACGTCAAGACCGTTCATAGCGGCTGTGTAAGAACCGATGTACTTCTTTATCTCGTATGTCAGCATATCTGTAACAAGCTGTGAACGCTTGTCGCCCTGCTGTGCGGCACTTGTAATATCTCTGTTGTCGCTGAACTGACCCGAAAGTCCGAGGAAGCCCGACTTCTTGTTGAGATAGTCGCTCATCTGTGCGGGAGTGAAGCCCAGCTTGTTCTGTACGAATTCAACAGCCGAGGGGTCAACACTACCCGAGCGTGTACCCATGATGATACCGTCAAGAGGAGTAAAGCCCATGGATGTATCTACAGACTTTCCGTCCTTGATAGCTGTTATGGATGAACCGTTGCCGAGGTGGCAAGATACGATGTTAAGACCTTCAAGGCTCTTGCCTGTGACCTCGCCGTACTTCATTGATACAAAGCGGTGTGATGTTCCGTGGAAGCCGTACTTTCTTACATGGAACTGCTCATAGCACTCATAAGGCATACCGAACATATAAGCCTTGGGAGGCATTGTCTGGTGGAACGCCGTATCGAATACTACTACCTGAGGAGTTGTTTCGGGGATAACCTTCTTGCAGGCTCTCAGCGCAAGTGCGTGTGCGTGGTTATGTACAGGAGCAAGGTCAGCAAGACCGTCTATCTGATCTATGACCTCGTCCGTTACGATCGTTGTCTTTGTGAATACCTCAGCACCCTGCACTATTCTGTGACCTACAGCGCCTATCTCGCTCATATCCTTGATAACAGCGGCATCGCCCTTTGTCATTACCTCAACCAGCTTTTCAAAAGCCTCTGTGTGAGTGGGGAACGAACATTCCTCTACATATTCCCTGCCGTCAAACGTCTTGTGAGTGATCTTTCCGTCTATACCGATACGCTCGCAATTTCCCTTTGCTATGACCGACTCATCCTTCATATCTATAAGCTGATACTTCAGTGATGAACTGCCGGCATTTACTACCAGAATTTTCATTTAAATAAGATACCTTTCTGAATTTATTTTTGCTGAACGCAATATCATTATTATTTTAAATCAAACCGCCCGAAAAATCAAGTGCTTTGACGAAAATTACGACTGCTTGCCGATATTTTTACACCGTGAGGAGAAAACAAGAAAAACCGCCCCGATTAAAAGGCAGTTCTGCGTTTATACGGTTTTCCTCACAGGTCTTATATACTTCCAGTATCTCCTGCAGTCGTGATAGAAGTAGAACACCCTGCCCTGCGTTTTGTCAAGCTCATAGCCCGACTTTTCATAGTCAAAGTCCTTCATAGCCTGTTCTATCTTTGCTTCAACCGCACTGTTTTCGGTCTGAAAGTCAAATGGTCCGTGTTCAAATACGATATACTCGCCCTCAGGCACGTCTATGATCTGCATCTGCCTTGGTATCTCTCCGCTGTAGTCGGCAGGAAGCCTTACACCGTAAGCCTCAGCCAGCGGAATGCCCCAGCTGCATATTCTTCCCTCAGGCTCATTAATGAATGCCATCACCTGACCGCTTCCGCTGTTCGCCTCATCGCCGCCCATATCGTCGAGCTTGCCCTTGATACTGTCAAGCAGTCCGCATATAGTTGCACAATCCTGTCCTGGAATACGGCTCTGCTTTTCCCAGAAGTCGTAATACTCTATACTCTCGTAGTTTCTGATATGCAGGAATTTATGAGCCGGTATCGCTACGAAATACGCCTTAATATCACCGTTTGTCTGTGCCATACCTGTTCCTCCTATGCCTAAAAGATAGCAGTCGAAAGGCCTTATAGCCGTGCGGAGAATTACAGGTACAGGGTGTAAGCGGTAAGCGCTCGGAGTAATTCCGTATGCCGCTTTGAATGCCCTTGTGAACGCCTCGTGAGATGTAAAGCCATAGTCAAGAGCTATATCAAGTATGCCCTTGTTGGTATCTCTCAGCTCCCTCAGCGCAAAAGCAAGCCTGCGGTATCTCATATAATCCCTGAGCTTCATTCCGGATATTTCGCCGAATTTCCTTGAAACATAGTATTCCGAGTAGCCAAGCGTCTGCGACAGCCTGCCGAGTGTCAGCCTTTCGTCCTCGCCGCTTCTGATACACCTGTCTATGTCGTCAACAATATTCTGAATATTCATATGCCATTCGTTTATCTCACTCATCTGTTTTCCCCCTTACAGCCTTCTTCCATCTTTTCGACTGTATTCATTTTATCACAAACGAGAAAGCCGAAACTTGATACGGCTTGCTGTTTTTACTGAAGGCAGCACAGTATTTTCATATCAGATCAAGATAAGTCTTGAGATCGCCGACAAACTGATTTCCGCACCGTGCAAGCTCACCGAGCACTCGATCGGTTCCTTTTTCGGTCGTATACCAGTTTTCTTTGGTGATGTTATAGCAATGTACGGGGCAGACCGTCATATCAACATTCGGGAAAGCCATTTGATACAGCATTAAGCATCGGCGAGCATGAAAGGCTTTACAAACAATTATACCGCTTTTTATCACTATGCCCTTTTCATCAATGGCTTTACGAGAGAGAAATGCGTTATCACGGGTATGCCCCGACTTGCTTTCTTCAATGATCGCAGTCTGCGGAACGCCGTTTTTTACGAGTACATCTGTAAAAAACTCGCAATCTGACCGGTAATCGCCACTATAAATTTCTGCTTTTGAACGGACGCCGTGCCATTTTTCCTCTTTAACGCTTACTCCTCCTGACGGGACTATCCAATCAGTCAAACCTTGTCGGTATAATTCTGCGGCATATTCGGGCTGTTCAGGGTGTGAGCCGCCCGGCAGAAAAATCGCATCGACCTTTTGAGGTTCTCCTGACACACAGATATAATCTGAAATATCTGTGATGATCCGGTTTGGCATAGGGGTTCTCCTCTTAGTTTTTTTGTAAAAGAAAAATGCGTGATCGATACAGCTTGCTGTTTTTACTACTCTTCCGGCGTAAAGAACACATTCCCGTCATCGTCTGTCGTAAATACCGTGAAGCCGGTATAGCACACATTTCCGTAAATGTCGTTTATAACAAAGCTGTATCTGTAGTCGCCTGCAGGCAGATTGACAAACTCTATCATATTATCGCCACTGTAGGTGCATTCATCGCCCTCCGCCTTGCCTGCAAAGTTACCCTCGCTGTCGTAAGTATTGAATATCGGCACTATGACATCTCCCTCTTTAAGCGGAACAACACTCCTTGCCGACTCGCCGTTTTCGTTTACGCCGTCCCATGTTCCAAGCGCCGTTATGTCATACGCATTGCCGTCCTGCGTCATAGCTATACGCAGATTTGTTTCCTTGCCGTTGAGCTTTACGGGTGATGTGTAGACCGAGCTGTTTCCGTTCTTCTCCACTATGAACATAGGGATAAGATTATTCTCGATCATATACCACTGACCGCTGAAATTATCCTCGACCAGTCCCGATGAGAAATCGACCTTTGTACTCTGGTCAACGCCGAATTCGATAAGCTCACCCGTTTCCTCGTCAACACGGTAAACCGAGCAGTTTACGCTCGCAAGGTTGTTTATAGTATCGTCCGTAACATTGAAGTAGAACGTTCCCTCATCGTCAAGCACAGGTCCGACATCTATCTGTACACTGCTCTTATCACCGCAGAAGCCCATGTTGTCGGTCTTGTTGTTGTAATGTTCCCAGTTGCTCTCGTAGTCGGAATAATCCCCGTCGCTCCAGTACACCGCACCGTCCGCAAGCCATGTTTTTTCACCGCTGTACCCGTCCGTACTGCCGTTTTGTGCGCCGTATGCGATTCTGTCAACAAACGTCATATAGTACGGGCTTACGCACACCTTGCCGAATGTGGCAAGCTCGTTAGAGCCTGAAACGCCGAACGGATAGTAGGTCGAAAGCCCCGTTGAACCGTCCTTGTCCTCGCCGTAGATGTTATACACTACCGACTTTTCAAGCGCCGACATAACCTTGTCCGCCTTGTCGCCCGATACCGTAGCCGCTATCATAGAGCCGAGATCCACCATATTGGTATATCCCTCTGTATCGTTGTTACTGCCGTATGCTCTTACGGTATAGATGCTTCTTACCGCATTCGCAAGCAGTGCAGGGTCGGAAGAAATATCGTTCATTTCCTCGGCGGCATCATTCACCGCCTTTACAAGTTCGTCTATTCGGCTGAGATCCGTTATCGAAAGCGTAGCCTCGCCGCCTGCGCCGATAGCCTCGCACGATGCCATAAAGCTGTCAGCGACCGTCTTTCCGAGTTCGGCTGTATCCGCTGTCGGATTACTTTCCATAAAGCCTGCTATCTCGGTATAATCCCAGCCGTAGCCGGGTTCCGTTTCCTCGGACGCAAACATAAAGTCTGCGTGCGGAACAAGCATATTCGCCGTTTCGACCGTCGCCATAAGGCAAGCGTCAAAGCCGATGAACGCAAACTTATCCGTCATCTTATCATATACAGATGTAAGCGCAGTGTCTATCTCCTCAAGCGACAGCGAATCGTTCTCGTTAAGCTCGTCGAAGCACACGCCGCTTATACTTCCTCCGCCGTGATTCCAGAAGATAAGCCCCATTTTAGCCGCCGCATAGTTTTCTATACCCCAGCTTAAAAAATCGACAAGCACATCCTCCTTGCCCATATTGACAGATTCTTTTTCTTCGATAAGGCTTATTTCTCCGCCCGTTACAACATAACGCTGTGTCTTTTCGGCAGAGATGCCGTATGTATCCGCCCACGCTCCCGCACCGCCCGTCTGAATGACGAACTTCACGTTCTCGCTTTGTGACCCTGCGATCATTTCCTCAATGTCGCCGCTCGCAAGCCCGTTCTCGCTTTCAAGGTCGCTTCCGCACATATAAACGAATACCGTCTGTGTGCCGTCCTCGCCCATAGGCTTTTCGGCTTCACGCTGTTTTCTTGCAATGCTTATCCCGTCCGAACCGCTGAACGTCAGCTTTGACGCACGACTGCCCGTAACATTCCCCTCATATTTATTATCACTGCCTTCGCTACTTTCCGAATTGCCGCCGTCGCTCGTCTGCCTGTTGTCGCTTGCCGTGCTGTCGGAAATCTCCTCCTCATCGTCAAGACAACCGCTCGATAGCACAGCCGTTGCAAGTACCGATACCGCAAGCAGTGTCCGTAATATCTTTTCGCTTGTTTTTCTCATAAGCTCTCCTTTTCTCTTAGCCGTAATTATAACCATATTCTCACATATTAATTATAATCGTTTTTCTCGGCAATTGCAACGAAAAGGCACAAACGGTATTTAATCGGCTGAAAACGGTAATTCTCCTCCCAAGCCGCCCTAAACTTCCAAAACCGCACTATCCCTCTCACTTTTCGTAATGCTAACATCTGTATTCTCCGATATGATTCTGTATCCGCACTATCCCGCCCACTCCACTACGAATATTCCTACAATTCATCACAACCGCATATAAACTGCAAACACCAAACTTGGCTTATAAACACTTTGCCGGTTTCGCAAAATGTAGCAAATCGCTATCACCCTTGCCTCCCCTCGAAAAAGGGGAGGTGGCTTGACGGCAAGGCACAAGCCTAATTTTACAGCGTTTTTATGCGATATATCCGACTTTTATAATTACTAAGTCGGTCTGCCGTCAAGACGGTGGGGATTGAAGTTGATAGAACTTCTATCCCTAAAACTTCTAAGCGTTCACAATCACAACTCGCCCCTCACCAACCCTTCCAAAACCTCAACCACCAAAGTAAGCCCCCACTAACCTAATTTTTACAAAAAAATTTTGCAAAACCTCTTGACAAACGCCGAAGTATAGGTTATAATAAAACCAACAAATCAGTAAGCGTTACTGATTTTGCTAACAACAATGAGAAAATAAAGATTTTATCACAATGAAAGGATTGGTAATTTACTATGAAAAAGTGGGTATGTCCGGTATGCGGTTACGTTCATGAGGGAGATACACCTCCCGAGTTCTGCCCCCAGTGCAAGGTTCCCGGCAGCAAGTTCACAGAGCTTAAGGAAAACGATAAGCTTGTATTTGCAGACGAGCACAAGGTAGGCGTTGCAAAGGCAGTTGAGGATGAGGAGATTCTTGCAGGCTTAAAGGCAAACTTCGAGGGCGAATGCACAGAGGTAGGTATGTACCTCGCTATGGCAAGAGCCGCTCACAGAGAAGGTTACCCCGAGGTAGGCCTTTACTACGAAAAGGCAGCTTGGGAAGAGGCTGAACACGCAGCAAAGTTCGCAGAGCTTTTAGGCGATGTTGTAAGCGCATCGACTAAGGAAAACCTCGAAAAGAGAGTTGCCGCAGAGCACGGCGCTACACAGGGCAAGCTTGACCTCGCTAAGAGAGCAAAGCAGTTGAATCTTGACGCTATCCACGACACAGTTCACGAGATGGCTAAGGACGAAGCCCGTCACGGCAAGGCATTTGAAGGTCTTTTAAACCGTTATTTTAAGTAAGCGGCGGCTGTGAGCCGCACCAAATTCGCCGTTCCGGCTGTTTCAGCTTGGCTAAAGTTACGTTACCGGCGGATATTAACGTTATAATTATACAAATCAAGCCGTAAGCACTCTTGCTTACGGCTCAGTTTGTTCTTATAGTAAAAACGCATCCGATACACAAAAAAGAACACCGGTCGCCCGGTGTTCTCTTTTTTACTGTCAGCTTATTTGGCTGTATTCACATTCGCATAAGTAAAAGTGCTTGTATTTGCACCCTTATAAGACGCAATCCTTACCTTATACACGCTTCCGGCCCTGAGTCCGCCAATAGTGACAGTAGCATTCGTACTGCCCTTTAACGTCTTTTTGACCCACTTGCCGCCTTTGTAAATTTCAACCTTATATCCGTCTGCACTTGCGTTTTTACCCCACTTAACGGTTATCGAGTTGCTTTTTGCCGATACAACCTTGATATTGGTTACCGGTGAAAGCACTGCAGTAACCGTAGTATAGCTGTAATCGCCGTACAGATTGCCCTTATACGCTCTTACCCTTACCTTATATGTGCTGTAAGGTGTAAGTCCGTCAAGTTCAGCCATTGCTGTCTTATTATCGGTTATGGTCTTTTCGACCCACTTACCGCCGATATAATATCCTACGTTATATCCGTCAGCGGTTGCATCCGCATTCCATATAACTACTGCCTTTGAGTCAACTGCGCTCTTTACCTTAAGACCGTCGACCTTTGTCGGAGCGGTAGTGATATAGATGTCGTCGAATGTACTCTGAAGCTCACCCTTATAAGCCTTTATTCTGACCTTGTAGGTTTTGTAGCCCTTAAGCGAGCCTATTGTAACGGTAGTTTTGTCATTGCCGACGAGCGACTTTTCGTTCCACTTACCGTCTGCATAGTACTGAACAGTATAACCGTCTGCACTTTCGTTCTTATCCCATTTAAGCGTAAACGAAGAAGATGTGACTGTCTGCGTAATACCAGTAACTTTTGACGGGAGCGTATTGATATAGCCGTATGTATACGGGCTGTAAAGGTCGCCCTTATATGCGCTTACCCTTACTTTATATCGTGTTCCTGCACAAAGTCCGTCTATAACCGCCGCTATATTATTGTTGCCGGTAACAGTCTTTACAGACCACTGATTATCAATGTACCACTCTACCTTGTAGCCGTCCGCTCTGGTGTTTCTGTTCCAGCTTATTCTTACCGTTTCATCTGTAGCCTTCACCGTATTTATATTCCATACGGGAGAAGGAACGGTATCAACATAGAAACATCTGTACTTGCCGGTGAAGCTTCCTGCATAAGCCGCTATCCTTACCTTATATTTAAGGCCTGCAGAAAGACCGCTCAGCTTTGCCGCTACTCTGTCGCCGTCGGCACTGCAGTTAATCTGCTTCCACTGATTGCCGACATAGCATTCGACATAATATCCGTCAACGCCGCTTATATTCTTCCAGCTTATATCGACTTCATTGTATGTCGTCTTTTCAACCGCTATTTCTTCCACATCGGGAATAGGCTTTACGGGAACATAGTTTCCGAGATACGTATCCTCGCATCTTGTGCATTCAAATACGCTGTAGCCTTTGTTGAAATAGTCAGGCTCAACTACTTTGATTACAACATAGTCGTGACCGAGAGGTTCACCATACTCCGCACCGCATATTTCACACTTTGCCTTTTCGGTGCAGGTAGCCTCTCCTCCGGAATGCTCACATTCGGTTATCGTAGCCGTTACAACGTCCGACTTCATCGAAACTCCCGCCGTTGTAGCATTGCTGTAGGTAAGACGGCAGTAGTACCTGCCCGTTGTGAGATTTTCGAGCGACAGCTTTCTGTCTGTAGCGCCCTCTATCACTGTTTCGTAGCCGTTTTCATCAATGCCGATCCACTGATAAGCAACTTTTGCGTCGACCTCGCCTGAATACCACGGCACTGCACTTATTTGAAGTGACGGTATGTCGTCGGGATAATAACCGTTGGTGTAATATACAGTATCAATCGGCTTGATTATCTGCATCGGACACACCCGTACCGTAAGTCCGTTTGTCGATGATGCCGTTGCCTTATTAAGGCTGTATATATCTATCCACTCTTTTGTTCCTCTGTCCTGTACCCAGAAGCCGGGATCGATATAATCGGCTATCACCTTATCACTGACCGTAGTTACGATTTCGGCAAACCCACCTGACGAAATGGATACATTACCGCCGTTTATAGTAAGGCAATTTATATTGTTTGCGGCCATTGTAACATTTCCGCCGTTTATGGTCACATTGCTGCCTGTAGCAAGCCCGTCAAATGTGACATCACCGCCCTGCACTATGAATGCGTCTTGATTCTCAAACGCTGTCACCGCACAACGTCCCGTAACCGTCAGCTTTGCCTTGCCGTTTATGATGATCGGACGTGAGAACGCTGTACGAACTGCGTACTTGAGCGTGAAGTTACCTTCGGTTATGACTAACTGACCGCCGTATCCGTTCTTGTTATAAAGCGGATATAAGGTACAGCCCTCGTTTTCGCTCTTCTGAGCGTCTTTCGCAGCCTCGTCAAGATTGTTATAATACCTGACATCGTCGCCCTTTGTTATCTTTGCATTGAACTTGCTCTCGCATATCTCGCAATATGTCGGCTCGGTAATATTACCTGCGGTTTCCTTGTCCGCTGTAGGATCGACCACCTGAGAATGATCACAGTCAACAAGGTCTATGCTTACAGTGTTCGACTTTATTTCATAGCCGTCACCGGTAGTAACTACGAAGTATATCTTGGCAGCATCGCTGTCGCCCGCCTTATCAATTATTTCGTCTGCCGACAATTTAGCGTCCTTTATAAGTGCGCTTAAGCTGCTATAAATTATATCTCCGCTTACATAGGAGTTTATACCGTATCTCTTACTTACATACGAGTCGTTCAGGTTCGAGCCGTGAGCAAGAGCAAGGTTGAACTTCAGCGTGGGGTTTGCGTTGCTGTTGCGATACAGCTTGTTTATTTCTGTGCTAAGCGTTGCTTTTACTATCGGCGCCTTAGCAACGGTAACACCGCTTGCTTCCGACACCTCACGTTCTTTAAGCGTCAGCCATGCACCGCCCTCTGTTTTCTTATACGCATAGCCGTCAGCCAGAATATCTGTTATCTTGCCATCTTTTACCGTAATGTTATCATATTGTCCGCCGCTGAGCTTAACATCTCCGCCGTTTACGGTGAGATATGCGATTCTTGTGGCTTCTTCGGCAGTCAACCTGGAGCCCGGCTCGGCAATTACAGCGAAAATATTGGCGTTGCCTCTAAGTGTCAGCTTACCGCCATCGGCGACCTTTACTGTATTATACAAGATGGCGTTATCGCCATTTGCAATAAGTGTAACATCACCTGTAACAGGGAGGTAGTCTGTATCATAAACGGAAGACATCAGCATTGTTATTGTTGCACTTGCAACGCTGTTTGCCTTGGCAAACGCCTTTCCCAGATCTTCCTTAACAAAATATTCTGTCTTTTCCGCTCCGTTCTCGGTATAGCTTACGCTTGCAGCGATCAATGAATTGCAGTATATGCAACGGTTATCTCTGCCCACACCGTCCGGGTGGTCGCATCTTATTATTCTTACGTTATCGAAGTTTGACGAAGCGTTTGCTTTCAGAGCGCTGTACAGCTGAGAATCGACACGGCTGCCGCTCGCTAAAATTTGATAAAGATAAATTTCACTTGAGCAGTCTATATTAGCGATATTAGCATTCGTGATACTTGCCAGCTGTTTAAGCAGAACACCGTCTTCTAAAATCAGCGTGTCAATTTTCAGCGTTTCAACATAGGAGGAGAAGTATGTGGCATTTAATTTCACATTCTGGCAAACTACGCTGACCTCTCCCGAGAAAGTAACAGTGCCGCCGTCCATGCTAAATCCATTTTCAACCCCAAAAGTACACTTACTGTCACTGCGTATAGTGATTTGGGTTCCGGATCCGTTAAAGCTATTGATATAGACACCAAAGCCGTTCATATCGACAGTAAGTTTTCCGCCGTTTACGTTAATGTCAGTATTTCTATCGAAGAAATCTCTGAGCATTTTCAGCGTACAGCCCTTGTTTTCGTTCTTTGCCGCAAACTCAAATGCTTCCGTAAGTTTTGTAAAGTATTTTACCGTTGTTCCGGTCTCACTCTTTACAGTGATTGCAGCGTATATCTTTGTGTTACACTCTCTGCACACGCCTGCTTTGGTATCAACGTCATCATGCGGGCACTGATAACCGCAGCCGCACCTTCCTGTTTCGTCATACTCATGCTTGCTGTGGTCGATTACCGTAAGTGAATTATCGCTTTCCGAAACCTTGCTTGCGTCAAACAGCTTTCCGTCGCTTGTCGCAAACGCCTTGTTCTCGCCGAGCAGATCTTTCAGTGCCTTGCCCTCTGCGCTTACATCTATGCTGCTGAATGTACCGCTGTTTATAGTGACCGTACCTCCGCTGACGCTCAGCTTATTATAAGTACCGCCGTTTATAACAGTCTTGCCGCCGCTTACGCTGATACTGTCATCGTCGATAGTTATATTATCAAACGTTACCGTGCCGCCCGTTACAGCTATGAGATATCCCACAGAGCTTCCCGGATACTTCGACAATGTACAGCCGTCATCTCCCGTGAACTTGACATTTCCGCCGCTTACTTTGATCACAGCAGATGCACTTCCCGTTTTCTTGAATAAAACGGTAAAGCTGCCCTGTGTGATCTCACAGTCTCTGTTCACACCTCTGTATAATTCTAATGTACAGCCGTTGTTCTCCTCAAGCTGTGCTGATTCAAATGCTTCGGGCACATTGTCGGTATAGCATGCCTTGTCGCCGTTTGTTTTAACAAGTATCGCATTTATGCCGGCATCACATAACGAACAACAATAGTAATCATACTCGTCTGTCGTTAATGCGTCATACGGATGCGTACAGGTCGCTATTTCAAACTCGACATCATTCGTCACATACTCATATCCGTTCAGCTTGATAACAAGATGTGCCTTTACAGTGCCGTCAGTATCGGAAATTTCACTTGCATTTGCAAACGTAGATGAATTTCCGCCGAGGTCGCTCTCTCTTATTAAGGTATCGCCGACATATAAACCGACTGTGACCTTATTGGCATCACTTACCGTGTATCCGTCGCTTGTCTTAACATTGAATTTAAATGAGATCTGCCGTGCACCTCCGCCGTTGCGGTACAGCACAGTCTTATTTGCTGTCGCCGTTGCACTCTTTATCGGCGCTTCCTTTACTTCTACATTAGCTATATCCTGCTTTTCACGCTCTGCAATAGTAGACCAGATGCCGGAATCGATAAACCTCCAATAGGCATAGCCATCCGCAAGAAGCTGTCCTACGTTTCTGCCTTCGCCTGAAACCTGTAAGCTGTAGAATTGACCGCCTTTAATTACAGCGTTACCGCCGTCTTTAATTATGAAGTCAGAGAAAGTACCACCGTTGATTTCCGCATTGCTGCCGTTGCGAACAGCAACACGTTTTATTAAGCCACTGCCGTTAACGGTCAGCTTACCGCTCGTTACTTCTATGGAATACCATACATCAGTACCGGGTTGTGAGAGCCTTTTACCGTTAAGTTCAAGCGTAACATTGCCTGTAACAGCTATCGTATCTGTAATATCGTCCGTAATATCCTTATACAGCGTTACTGTAGCCGTACCTATCTCATTAGCCTTGTCAAAAGCGTCACATATATCGCTGAACAGATCTGTCTCTTCGCTTCCGCCGGCAGTATAGCTTACAGTTGCAACAATTTCCTCACTGCAGTAAGGACAGGGATTACCGTCAAGCACATAACTGCCTTTTCCGTCCTTATGGACGCACTTATCAACAAAAATTCTATCGGTTTTGGTCATGGTCTGAATAGCATCGTATGTGTAAATAATAGCGCCATTCATATTACTGTCGTAAACTCTGCTTCCACTCGCAATTGCCATACCTAAAGTATAACCGCTGTCTGTTTTGCAAGTGGTGCTACCGAACTCGCCGGCTACGATAGAGATGCTACCGGACCCGTTGATATTCACGCTTAAAGAATCGGCTGTAACATAATTGATGACCGTGTCTCCGCCGTTAGCTTTCAGTGCATCAATATTTGCACCGTTTACAACAGTCTTTCCGCCATTTATTGACAGTTCTTTAATATAACTCTCGGCACTGTTTACTGCAAGCGCACCGCTTGTTAATGTTACACTTCCCAGCTTGATTTTACCGTCAATTGTAACCTTAGCGTCAGTTCCGTTTACTTCGATTCCGCTTATCAGAGTTTCTACATCGGCTTGTTTTACCGAAGAAGTGAAAGTCACGTCACCGCCGTTGACATCGAACTGATAAAATACCTTCTTACCGTTAAAGTCAACAGTAAACCTGCCGCCTGTCACGGTAACGGACTCAGATACTCCTTCCGACATCAGCTTTACAGTGCTGCCCTCGTTCTCCTGTGCCAGCTTTATGGCACTCTCTATATCCGCATAGCCTAACGACTTGCCGTCAGCATCTACTACCTCGGCTTCTATCAATGCATCACATATACCGCAGATTACAAAACCGTCGTTTTCGTATGAAAAGCTATCCTTCGGGTGTGAGCAGGTTGCAAGTGTAAGCTTAAGCACATTCGACTTATATTCGTATCCGTTGCACTTAAGTACAATGTAATATTCAACCTCGCCGTCTTTAGCCGCAAGCTTACCGATTTCATAACAGTGTACCATATATTTATTGTACAAATTATAATCTTTAATGCGATTATTGCCGTTTACGAAATCCGAATAGGTTGCACCCCTTGAACCGACCGCCAATTCGTATGTAATATCGACGTATAAATATTTCTCTCCGTTACGGTATATAACAGGCGCTTCTTCGCCTACCCACGCAATACTTGCGCTCTTTATCGGCGCTTCTTCTACGGATAACGCTCCTTTAGAACCGCCCAAATAGCTATCTTTTTCACGCTCATCAATCGAAAGCCAAGTGCCGTCAGCATTTTTATACGCATAACCGTCTGCCAGAACAGATTCAAGATTGCCGTTAAATATCTCGATGTCGTTGAATTTACCGCCGCTGAGTTTTACGTTACCGCGAACGGACAGACCTTGTATAGTGCCGCCGCCTATTTCTGCGTTGCCTCCTTTTTTAACTGACACAGAATTGAAGTATCCACCGCCGTTAATGACTAATTTTGAGTTTTCATTAACGTAAATAGGTGTATCCATATCGCCATCGCCGTTTACAGTAAGCGTACCACCGTCAGATACCGATATACGCGCTATGCCATAACGACCACCCAGTGTTTTACCGTTCAGTTCAAGCGTTACATTGCCCATAACGGTAATCTCCTGTGTACGTTCGCTGTCTGTAATATCCTTATACAGCGTTACTGTAGCCGTACCTATCTCATTAGCCTTGTCAAAAGCGTCGCATATATCGCTGAACAGCTCTGTCTTTTCGCCGCCGTCTGTATAGCTTACGCTTGCGGCAAACTCAGAGTTACAGTATTTGCATATACCGCTGTCATTAAAGGCATAACTGCCGTCCTCATTCTTATGGTCGCACTTGACAAACCGATAGTCTTTGTCATCATCAACGCCCAAGGTGTTTTGTTCGGAAACAATGCTGTATAATAATTCATTAGTAGCTATTATCTCATCAGTCTCCTGCGAGTATTCAACGCTTATTAAGCGAGTGCCGCTTGCCAGTATATCCTTAAACGTATACTGTCCGAGTTTGATCTCACCGTAAATACCGCCGCCTATAGTCACCTTTGCGTCCGTTGCAGTGTCTGATATAGTAAATTTATTAGCACCGAAGTTTTCACTTACGCCGTCACTGATATTTAAAGTACCGCCAAATACACTAATACCGTTAATGCAAACGGAGGTCGAGCCTTCAGGGTATGTAAGAGAACCGCTATATAAACCTACAAAGCAATTAAAAGCGCAGTTCTCAACAGTAATTTCTGCACCCTTAATATTGATCTTCCGTGTATAAGCGTTGATATAATTGTCGTCGATCGCGGTAATAGTAAACTGACCGCTTGACAATGTAATATCGTTCTCAAGTCCACCGGTTGTTACAAGAGTGAAAACACAGCCCTTGTTTTCAGCCTTATCCGCATACCGTAAGCCCTCGGTTATGTCGTCGAAATACTTTACCTTTCCGTCGGCAGTAGTTACCTTTGCGTAAATTTTCGCACCGCACTCACTGCACACCTTGTTGGCGCTGTCTTCATTTACCTGACCCTCGCCGTCATGCAGACACTTATATCCGCAAGCGCAGTTGCCGTGATCATCGTATGTATGCTTCGGGTGAGCCGTAACAAATATATTATCGCCTGCTCTGTATATTTGTTGTACGCTTGCATTCAGTATTTCTCCGCTTTCACTTGCAAGCGCCTTACCGCTACCCAGTATTTCAATTACACTTCTTCCCTGAACATAAATGCTCTTGAATACTCCGGCATTGATCAAAGCGTCGCCGTCTTCAAATGTTGCAAAAGTATCGAATTCAATATCTCCGTTTACAGTTACCATTCCATAGGAATAAACGCCGGTGGCGTTTATAACTGCACGGCTGCTTCCGCTGTTTTCAAAGGTTACATTTCCGTAAACCGCTACTGCGCTTATTTCCTCGGTACCGACCGAAACATTCAGCGTATGACCGTTCATGTCGATCGTTTTATTGCCGTTTATTATTATGCCCTTAACAATACAATCTACATCGCCGGTCAGCTTTAATACACCGTCAGCCTCATTTTCCGCAATATTTTTAAACTGTGTTTCGCTTTCAATAAATGTATAAGTTTCAGAGCTTTGTGTTGTCTCGGTAAATATAGCAAGCGCACAAACGCCGCACGGACACTTGCCCGTTTCCACGTTGTATCTATGCTCATGCGCTACAACCATGACATTTGTAAGTCCGTCGCCGATCGTCTTCGCACTGCCGTCAACTATACTTTCGGGGAGAGTTGTGAATTCTTGTACGGTCGCAAATGCATAACCCTTTGCAAGCAGATCGTTTACAGGTGTGCTGTTGCTTTCCTCGCCGCAGATGGTGTTGTACCTTCCGCCGTATAAAGCTACACCGCTTGCGTGTGCAATATAAACATTCTCAAATATGCCGCCGTATATTTCGACACGCTTAGCACTGTTAATGACTAAATTGAGTACATCTGCGGCTGAACTGCCGCCGTCTGCAGTACCGTTTATAAGCGTACCGCCGTTTACACTAAAAGGTGCGTCTATGCATCCGTAGTAGGTGCTTTTCCTGCTGTCCTTAAGGTACAGCACACCACCGTTATTTACACTTATATCTGCCTCTCCGCCGAGTGAACATCCGTTCACATCGACAGTAACCGTTGCATTGGTGATTGTTGCGGACGTCGAAAGCGAGCAATCCTTATACAATGTCAGCGTACAGCCGCTGTTTTCCTCCGATAATGCCGCAGTAAAAGCGTCGTCTATATTATCGAAATACTTCGCTGTTCCCACGCCCGAAATGCCCGCAGTAAACTGATATTTGCAGATAGAGCATACACCCGTTTTGCTGTCAACATCGCTGTGGGGGCATACATATCCGCAGACGCACTTGCCCGTTGCTTTGTCGTAGCTGTGTTCGTAATGATCTACAACAGTAAACGAATCGTGTATAATCTTTGATGTAAACTTTTCATAAATATCAACATACTCACCGCTGTTGTCATATTGCAGTGCCTTACCTTCTCCAAGCAGAGAATAAAGCAGCAGGTTGCCGGAGCCGGAGTTGCGGTCGAGTTCATACATCAACGTACCTATTCTCATTCCCGTAGCAAGCCTTACAGATGTTGTTGTTCTTCCGTAAAGCTTTAAAGATTCCTTCACGACCAAAGTATTTACAGTTACATTTGCACCGTAGCTTACTTCGAACCGCGCACCTGCCTCAACAAAAATTGTTTCGAAGTTTATATTTGCGTCGCTATCAATTTTAAATGTTCTACCTCCGCAAACATCCACTTGACTAATATAGCTGTCCTCTGAGCCGGTCAATGTAAGATTACCGGCACCATTGTCGTTGTTGACCTTGAGTTCGATATAATACAGCTTATGACCGTTAAGGTCAACAGTAACAGTATGATTTACATTTATAGTTGTTCTATCATCGATATTCTTATAAATCTTTACATAGTTTTCGCTGTCTTCTGAAGTCTTGCTAAGGCAATCGCTCAGTGAATCAAAGCCGGTTACCTTGTCGCCTACAGTCAGCGTAGCAACGAACTCATACTGACAGGTTTTGCACATACCCGTTTTGCTGTCAACATCCGTATGACCGCACCGCTTACCGCAAATCGTACACTTACCCGTTGTGCTGTCGTAACCGTGATCTTCATGTGGTGCTACAATAACAGGTGTTGCAAAACCGTCTTTCAACAGTGTTTTTGAGCCGTCTATCGGCACATCGGAAGACGTCATAAACATACGGTTCTCAGCCAATAAAGTCAGTATTTCTGCGTTTGCTCTGTCCCCGCCGCCGTTATAGCGTATTTTTAGGAAAGCTCCGTCGTGAAGAATTACGTCACTGCTTGCATCGTTTATATTGAGTATTATGCCGAGTGAACGATAGCAGTCAAATGTACCTGCACCTACCGACACAGTTCCCTTAGCGCCGCAGTTTTCGTCAAATGTCAGCTTACCGCTGGCCGCTACATTGAAATCGCCATAAATACGATTATTTTTTCCCGATCCCGTAACGGTTATATCTCCCGAAACAGTTAACGTACCTACATTGGCTTTCTCAGCGATCCACAGCGTGAACTTACCGCTGAGCGTTGTATAGCTGCCTGTATAATTCTTGTATACTTTTAATATACAGCCGGTGTTTGCGTCACTGTCAGCCGCTTCAAAAGCCGCTTCCATCTCATTTTCTTCATAAACGGAAGCTACAGCCCCATCCTTTACGATAACAGCCGCATACTGATATTCACACTCGTTACACTTACCCGTTTCGCTGTTAACATCGCTGTGAGGGCAAACATATCCGCAGCCGCACTTGCCGTCAACATAGGTATGGCTGTGGTCTTTGACTATCAGCGTTACACTGCTTGATATTTCCTTAACGCTTGCATTGAAAAGGGTTCCGTCAGCCTTGAAGAAAGCCTTACCCTCTCCGAGCATATCATATAATGTCTTGCTGTCCCTTGCGTAAAGTCCGGAAGTATATGTACCGTCTTTCAGTATAACCGTACTCGAATCATATACATAGATCGAAGTGTCTAAAACTACATCGCCGTCTATTATAAGCGTACCGCCGGCGTATGAAGCGTCGTTTGTCGGATATACATTACAACCGAGCATAACCGGATTGCCGCTGTTTTTGATCGTAAGCTTTCCGCTTTTGCAAGGAGTAATACTCCGGATTTTAAATTGGCGTCCGTTTACGTCAATTGTAAGCTCTCCGTATAAGTCATACTGAGCGCTTGGTTTAGAATAATCCTTAAACAGCTTTATCGTACCGCTTCCGTTGTATTCATTCAGTAAAGAGTGAAGCTCATCGGTATCTACATACTTTAAGCTTCCGTTCTTGTCTGTATAGAGTGCGACAGACACAACCGCACCGCAGATTGAGCAGATGCCGGTGTCCGTGTTTATATCACCGCCATGCTCGCAGGGCTTTCCGCACTCCTCGCACTTGCCTGTTCCACTGCCGTATTTGTGGTCAGCGTCAGTATGCTCAACAACAGTAAGCGCAACGGAATAACCCATACTTCCATATTCTTTATAAAGATCAAGATAATTGCCGTTATCTTCACGTCGCAGTGCCTGCCGGGTAACATCAAGAAGATTGCCTAATTTCAGAGCGCCGGAATTGTTTTGGCGATGATATGTCAGCCCACCTAACTTCATTCCCGTAGCGAGCTTTACAGATGTCGTTGTAGTTCCGTCATCATTCACGGATGCTATCACAGTCAACTGTTCTGTAGTTACTTTTGCGCCATCGTTTACAGCAAGCCGTGCACTGTCCTCAACAAAAATTGTATTAAATTCTACATTTGCTTCGCTGTCAATTATGAATGATCCGCCGCCTTTGCGAACATACACCTGCGTAACATAACTGCCCGCTGTGCCGGTTAATGTAAGCGTGACGTCTTTGTTGACCCCAAGTTTGTTGACCCCAAGCTTGATATTGTTCAGCTTGTGACCGTTAAGGTCGATCATAACATTGTGTTTTACATCTATAGTATCTAAAGTTGCAGTTGCCGATGCATCGCCGATATCCTGATAGATCTTAACATAGTTTCCGGTTTCGGCAGTAATGCTGTCAAGGCAGTCTGCGAGCGTGTCATAGCCTGTCGGCGCATTGCCGTCTGTGCTGATTGTAGCAACAAACTGATGCGCACACTCGTTACACTTACCCGTGTTAATGTCAATATCGCTGTGATCACATAACGCTCCGCAGTTTGTGCATTTACCGTCGGAATAACCGTTTTCATGTGCACATTCTTTATATGTAAATGTAAATTTTTCTGTAACAGTTTCTGTGCTGTCACCGTCTGAATAGGTTATATCGCAATACAGAACATAATTTCCGGCAGGAATATTATCCGCAAGCTTGAATTCGCCGTTGCTTCCGGATACTGCCGCACCGAGCTCATCTGCACTATATGCACTGTTCGTACTGTACCAGTTATAGCTTATGCTTTCACTGTCAACCGTATAGGTGCTTACAAGCTTGTAATTGTCCTTCTCTTCCTGCGAAGTGTTTGTATAGAAAACCGTTCTGTTTGTGTTGTCACCCTGTGTAACCTTGTTGAAACGGTTTGCATTCGACTTTACCTGAACGGTATTGGATACAATATCTCCGCACTTTATTGTAAGAGTATTATCAGTGTCGTATGTAGTCGAAAACTCGGTATCGCAGACCATGCACACCCAGCCGTAATCGGTCTTGATTATGCTTGCTAATAAATCGGGTTCATCGCCGCCGAAATAGCCTCTTGCGTCTGCAAACTCTTCATCGCTCATATTCTTCAGAGTAATATCAAAGTAAACCGTACCCTTGAGCTTGGTATCAGTCATGTCCATGCCTTCAATTATTTCATACTCTTCCGTCTTGAATATTCCTGTCTGCTTTCCGAGTATTATACGGGGAGAAGTATCAGGCTTTATAACTACCGTCTTAGCGTCCGCTCCGTCAATCTCATAATAGCCGCCGTTAAGCTTGACCTCGCCTGTTACAGCGCTTTCTGAAGCCTTGGACTCGGTCGAACCCTTTACTACAAATTCGTCCTCGTCTATTGTCGGTACAGTTTGACCGATAGCGTATGAACCGCCCGTAGTATATACCGAGCCTGTACCGCTCATTATAAGGTTTACTTTGTAAATGCCATACTTAGCACCGTAAGCAGTGACCTTACCGCCGCTTATTTCGGCATCCATTCCGTCGCCGTTGTTTCCGCTGTAGTATATTCCGACTCTTGCTGCATTGCCTTCAGGCACAGTAATACTGCCGTTTTCGCTGACGGAAATTTTGTCACCGAAATTACTGGTAAGCAATATTGCACTGTTTAACGTAGATTCATTAGCACAACCTACTGCAGTAAGACTGCCGTTGCCGTCAACAGTAATGCCGCCGCTGACATTGACAGCCACACCCTCAAAAGATGCAGTTGTCGCATTTGCGTTCAGCACACCGTCATTATGTATTTCAAGCGAATTTGTCTTTACAGTACCTGTTGCGTTTACTGTACCGCCGTTCAGGATTATTGATCCGCCGAGAGAGCGTGCCATACTGTCTGTAGAGCGGTTCTCTGCATTCAGCACACCGTCGCCGCTGATCGTCATTGTGCCGTCACAATTGACCTCTTTATTATTTACGGCACTGAGAACGTATGTATCGCTTTCGAGGGTATCGGTCTGTACGATAGTGTTTTCACCGTTCAGCACTATTTTCGTACCGTCGGGGACTGTTACGACGCTCATCATATTCTCTTCTGTTGTCGCCTGAATGTTCACTTCGTCAAGCGTCAGCGTCTTTGTGTCATGATCCCAGCTCCAGCCGGCACCGTTTTCGTCCGCCGTCTTTTCTCTGAAATCAAGCGGTGTCGTGATGACATTGCTCTCGCCGTCATGCGTATGTGCCTCGCCCTCGGCAAATGCCGATAACGGTACAGCCGTCAGCGTCATTGCCGCAGACAGCACCGCACTTATGAGCCGTACAAATTTTTTCTTCATGTTTTTCCTCCTGTAGATTTACCCGTGCTTATGCCATGCACCTGCACTTATGCAGTGCCTCCTTCAGCTTTTCAAGCGGTATCGGCTTTTTGTGGAAATAGGTACAGCCAAGCCTGTATGACTGCGCCCCGAATCCCTCATCGTCCGACAGCCATATTACAGGCGTATCCCTGTCGGCATTCTTCGCCGCAATAACGCCCTCCATACCGTCCGCTCCGTCGGCAAGCACGATTATAAGGTCAGCCGTCTTACACTCATTCACAAAGCTCTCATACCTCTGACATACCCTGTAGGCAATTCTTCGATATGCCGCCGTTGCGATCTGTGTTATTTTCGCTTTCAGTATCTCCGCCTCGTTTGCGGTATCGTAAACGCAGATGAGCATACCTCTCCCCCTTATAATTTTATAATTATATCATAACTCATTCGCTTTGCGATTTCAACTTTTTGGCACGAACGGTTGTTATAACGGCGTAAACGGTCATAAATGCGGCACATAATACAAAAAAACGCACCCTACAGCCACCGGTCAAGTGAAATATTTTGCCAAGCACTACCCCACCGCTCCGCACCACCACCCTTGCCTATTAATGAACGCTCTGTTGGTTTCGCATCCGCATTATCCCACCCACTTTTTGTAGGGGAGCGGGCTTGCCCCTCCCGTTGCACCTAACCTCTCTATCCCCACGACCATCGCAAAAGGACAATAATCCCTCGCCC
>ERZ779660.345-NODE-345-length-28274-cov-3.237464_pt1 | contig 28274 bp, 23 predicted proteins | sample MGYA00511906_ERZ779660 | MGnify/ENA primary metagenome ERZ779660 (study PRJEB29588, sample SAMEA2156906) | human gut metagenome | biome: human gut; feature: human-associated habitat; material: faeces | place: Denmark | collected 2008/2010 ... | reverse complement strand
TCCCTGCAGACGACAGCCATATTTGCTGGCTACACAGTCGAACCATCCCATTCTTCTCGGACGTCCGGTGGTTGCACCGAACTCTCCACCATCTCCACCGCGACGGCGAAGTTCGTCTGCCTCATCTCCGAAAATCTCACTTACAAATGCACCGGCACCTACAGCAGAAGAATATGCCTTACATACGGTAATGATCTGTTTGATCTCATATGGCGGAACTCCTGCCCCGATTGCACCGTATGCAGCCAGTGTGGAAGATGAGGTAACCATTGGATAAATTCCGTGATCCGGATCTTTTAATGTTCCAAGCTGTCCTTCTAAGAGAACCGTCTTTCCTTCTTTGAGTGCCTTGTCCAGGAATAAGGAAACATCACATACATATGGAGCTACCATATCGCGGTACTCATGTAATGTATTTAATAATTCATCAGTATCAATCAGTGGCTTGTGATACAGATGCTCTAAGATTACATTCTTCTGCTCTGCAACACGGACTACCTTTTCCTTTAACAGCTCATCGTCGAAAAGCTCACTTACCTGAAAACCGATCTTTGCGTATTTATCTGAATAAAACGGAGCAATACCAGATTTTGTCGATCCGAAAGATTTTCCTCCCAGACGCTCCTCCTCGTACTGATCAAACAGTACGTGATACGGCATCACAATCTGTGCACGGTTGGACACAAGAATCTTTGGCATCGGAACGTTGCGGTCTGTGATGGACTTAATCTCTTTGAAAAGACGCGGAATATCAAGTGCCACACCATTTCCAATCACACTCGTTGTATGACTGTAAAATACTCCGGACGGAAGTGTATGTAATGCAAACTTTCCGTAGTCATTTACGATTGTGTGTCCTGCGTTCGCACCTCCCTGAAAACGTACAATGATATCGGCCTGCTTTGCAAGCATGTCCGTAATCTTGCCTTTGCCTTCGTCGCCCCAGTTAGCGCCAACAACTGCTTTTACCATCTTTTATTCCTCCTGTATGTCTGCTTTAACTTTCCGTGCGCACTTTTTTACGCACGAAAACGGACAGGTGTAAAAACCCATCCGTTTTTACTTTATGATTATAAAGGATTCCCACTGAAATTACAAGTCATAAACTTTAATTTGTTAGCATATGAAAGTTTCCAAAAGCTGCCTGCTACGCTTCAATCTTTTTGGAACATGCGATCGCAAGTGCTCCCGGTCCGATATGACAGGCAATGGATAATGACAGTGGCTGCATGACGATCTCATTGTCCGGAAAGACAGCCTGCACTTCTTCTTTGAATGCCTCAGCGGCTGCAGTGTCAAATGTATAGGCCAGTTCCAGATTCATCTTCTCCCCATCCGGGCTGTGAAAACGCTTCTCAAAATCGTTTTTCATTGCCTCGGTCATGATTGTTTTTGCCTGTTTTACCGTACGTGCCTTTGCAAATGCATCCAGCTTTTCTCCCTGGATCTGCAATACCGGCTTCAGTTTCAGTAAGGTTCCCAGTGCTGCTGCAGCCGGTGTAATACGTCCGCCCTTTTTCAGATACTCCAGTGTATCGACCATAATGTATATAGAGGATTCAAATTTTTCCTTTTCCAGAATCTCTTTGATTTCTTCTGCACCTTTTCCCTGCTCTGCCAGCATTTTGGCATCGAGCACGGACTGCCGCATTGTTACGGAAATACGCTGGTTATTGACTACCTGTACTTTTCCGTCATAGTCCTGGGAAAGCATATATGCCGTCTCACAGGAACTGCTTAAGCCCGAAGACATCGGTATGTATACAATTTCATCGTATTCTTTCAAAAGTTCATCCCATTTATCGGTCACATCTCCAACCAGCGGCATGGAGGTTTTGATCTCTCCGCCCTCTTTGAGTTTCTGATAAAACTGCTCCTGTGTCAGGTCAATATCTTCATAAAACATCTGTCCGTTAATATAAAAAGGCATCGGCATTACCACTACGCCAAGTTCTTTTGCCTCGCTTTGTGTAATACCACTGTTACTGTCCGTTACAACAATCACTCGACTCATTTTTTCCACTCCTGATTTTCGTTGTTTTTCCAAACGGTTCCTTTGTCTTTGAACCGTTACGCTTTTACTATCATATCATAGGACAAAAAAAATGAAAAGCCTTGATTTTCAAGGCTTTTCATATCTATTTCACATAGTTTTTGATACTATGTTTACTTTATAACGCAACGGTTATGTCCGATTACATCATTCCGCCCATTCCCGGAGCACCGCCAGCTGGCATTGCAGGAGTATCCTCCTTAATGTTTGCAACTGCAGACTCTGTAGTAAGTAAGGTAGAAGCAACGGATGTTGCATTCTGCAGGGCACTTCTTGTAACTTTGACTGGATCAAGAATTCCAGACTCTACCATATCAACGTATTCTTCTGTAGCTGCGTTGAAACCGGTTCCTGCTGCAGATTCTTTTACTTTATTGATGATAACAGCGCCTTCGAGACCTGCGTTTGCTGCAATGTAATATAACGGAGCTTCCAATGCTTTTAAGATAACCTTCGCACCTGTCTTCTCGTCTCCCTCTAAGGTATCAGCAAGCTCTGCAACCTTCTTGGAAGCATGGATATATGCAGATCCACCACCTGCGATAATACCTTCCTCGACTGCTGCACGGGTAGCATTTAAGGCATCTTCCATACGAAGCTTTGCTTCTTTCATCTCGGTCTCTGTTGCAGCACCGACACGGATGACTGCGACACCGCCTGCCATCTTTGCAAGTCTTTCCTGTAACTTTTCTTTGTCAAATTCAGAAGTAGTTTCCTCGATCTGTCCACGGATCTGTTTGATACGTCCCTGAATCTTATCCTTGTCTCCGGCACCATCCACGATAACGGTGTTCTCTTTCTGAACCTTAACGGATTTTGCACGTCCAAGCATATCCATGGTGGTATCTTTCAGTTCTAATCCAAGATCGGAGCTGATCACCTGACCGCCGGTAAGGATTGCGATATCCTCAAGCATGGCCTTTCTTCTGTCACCATATCCAGGAGCCTTGACAGCTACTACGTTGAATGTACCACGCAGTTTGTTTACGATCAGTGTGGTAAGTGCTTCTCCCTCGATATCCTCAGCGATGATCAGAAGTCTTGCACCGGACTGTACGATCTGCTCCAGCAGTGGCAGGATATCCTGGATATTGGAAATCTTCTTGTCAGTGATTAAGATATATGGATCATCGAGATTTGCTTCCATCTTATCCATATCGGTGCACATATAAGCAGATAAATAACCTCTGTCAAACTGCATACCTTCTACCAGATCAAGCTCTGTCTGCATGGTCTTGGATTCTTCAATTGTGATGACACCATCGTTGGTAACTTTCTCCATAGCATCTGCTACCAGATTACCAACCCCTTCGTCACCAGCAGAAATAGCTGCAACTTTTGCAATCTGCTCCTTGCCCTTAACCTTCTGGCTCATTTCCTTTAATGCCTCAACAGCAGCATCTGTTGCCTTTTTCATACCACGTCTTAACACGATCGGATTTGCTCCTGCTTCCAGGTTCTTCATTCCTTCCTGAACCATAGCCTGTGTTAAAACAGTAGCGGTTGTAGTACCATCACCGGCAACATCATTTGTCTTGGTTGCAACTTCCTTTACGATCTGTGCACCCATATCCTCAAATGGATCTTCCAGAGAAATCTCCTTTGCAATTGTCACACCATCATTTGTGATGAGTGGTGAACCAAATGACTTTGCAAGAACTACATTTCTTCCTTTTGGTCCAAGTGTTACGCTAACTGTATCTGCAAGCTGGTTTACGCCTGCTTCCAAAGCCTTTCTGGCTTCTGCTCCATACTTAATTTCCTTTGCCATTGTATTACGCCTCCTAGTTTTTTTCGCATCTTCTAATGATAACGGCAATACTTTCTTTGTACCCATACTGCCTTACCTGCTACTGAACGATTGCAAGAATATCTGCCTGCTTTACAATGATGTACTCATCATCTCCAAGCTTTACTTCTGTTCCTGAATATCTTGAATAGATTACTTTATCGCCAGCCTTGACTTCCATTGGAACCTTCTCGCCATCTACGACAGCGCCAGGGCCAACTTCAACAACCTCTGCATACTGTGGTTTTTCCTGTGACTGTGTTGGAAGAACGATACCTGATTTTGTCGTCTCTTCTGCAACGGACTGCTTTAATACAACTCTGTCTCCTAACGGTGTTAACTTCATAATATACCCGACCTCCTAATTTTTACTTTTAGCACTCATATTGGTTGAGTGCTAACATAATTCTTATTGTACTCATTTTTCTGAAAAAATCAACCCCTAATTTGTAAATTTAACCAAATGGACACAATTTGCCGGACAGCCTGTATATAATGTATGATTCCTATCCTGTTTTTATGCTATTCCGTTAGGATTCTATGATCGTATGGTTCGTCTTGATGATGCCCCGTGGCAGCGAATCCTTCGCATTCTTCCACGGTTCGTCCTTAAACCGGTAATCAAACTTATCAATAAACCAGCCGATATCGCCATTTACACGCTCCATACCCGCAAAATATGTCTTGTTCAAAATCTCCTGAAACTCCGCATAGGCATCCTTCGGAAGCTTCACACTGCCCTCATCATACAGGATTCCATAATGATAGGTACAAAAGCCCTTGCAGTTTGCAAACTTCTCACGGAACTCCGGCTCCTTCTTCCACAGATGAAAGATTGTATCAATATACCGCATCGACGTCTCTTTCATCCGGTTACAGATGAAACACGAATTCTCCAGCCGTTTGATATAATCACTGACCGAAGAGCTTGCCTGCTTCTTAAAAAGTCCTCCCGATACAACTGGTTTCCCTGTACTGAGCGCTTTCAGATCCCGGATTGTCTTATCCGTATGTGTCTTTAACATCAAGGCAAGCCCCAGCCGGTTCTTCTCTGCATAAAGCATCCGTACATGGTGCGCACAAAAGCCCTGCTCGTCTGTCATTGCACGGTTATCATCCTCCATATAGCTTGGTCCCATCGTGTAATCGATTGCATTCCGCTCCAATTGCCGGTTCATCTCGCAGATTGGACATTCACAGTCCGTCGTAAATGCGTCATTCACCGGAATCGTATACAACTGTTCTGCCATTTCTTGTTCCTCCCTTTTCTTGTATCTCATTCAGACGGGAATTTCCCATCTTATTGCGCAAAAGAGAGCACAGCGATCCCGTTGTGCTCTCTTTACTTAGTTTACAATATAATCTCCTGTCTCTGCATCCCGCAGGAAATGCAGCTTTAGATAATTCCTGTAGTTCCGCAGCTTGCCTTCATAGATGACTTCAAGTCCTTCGCACATCCTGAAATCGCGAGGACAGGTCAGTCCCGGTTTCTTCGTAATCAGAGGAATTCCTGCTTTGCGAAGAACATACGATACAAACTGTGAACAGAAATAATTGTATCGACGTTCCACCGACCTCCGGCACATCACACCTAAAATACCAAGATAATTATATCGGTAAAATGCTTTTTCACTCTTAAATTGTTCCAGTATTTCCATGATCTTTTCATACTGTTCTTTTGTTACACGCAGTCTCCCGATTCTGCATGTTGTCTGGACATCACGTCCAAATACCCCCGTCGTGATATCCTCGTTGATAAACCCGCAGTCAAACGGATTATGTAAGTGCTTTCTTGCAAAGCTGTACATTTCCTTTAATTCCACATCCATGGCAAGCGATGTATGCGCATATGGTTCACGCGTCCACAATTTGATCACCTGCGACGGAAGTGTCTGTGTCTTAGATAACACAATATAAACACTGTAATCTTCCTCTTCCGGTTCATACACGTGCAAAGGAATGCCTGTCATAATATTATTTGCATCCATACTAAATCAATCTGTTATTACAGATTATGCTCCATCTCATTTATTGTTCTTAATACTCTCTCGAATCATATCCTTCAGCTTCAGCGCCTCATCCTTCATACGGGAAGATGCCGACCGCGATGTAATCACGATGGACAATAACCGCAATGCATCCTCGTTTTTTCCAAGTCTGCGCGCTAAATCCGCTAATAGATAGTGGAGTGTATTTTCATCCATTCCCGCCATTGGGAACGTCTCTGATGAGATTGCCTTCAAAAATCCTTCATACGCATTTTTTAAACATTCTCTTTCATCCATATACAGGGAGCGATTTTCCTCCGGTGTGATACCTTCCGGTCTCGCTGCAAGATACTGTCGTTTTCCACGCAGTACCCATGCGTATTTCAGACACGTGTATGCCCGCTCACTATTTTTCGCCTTTTTCACCATTGCTGTGATCAGCGCCAACTGATAGCGCGTGATCGCGTCATCATATGTAAAGATATCCTTCTGGATTGCTGGCTCTATACCATTGAACTTCGAACCGATCTGTTCGCTGATATCCCGGATCTGCCGGTTCATCAGCTTGCCAAAATATCTGCCAAGCGCAGAATATCCACACTTCTCGCAGGTAATCACATCATACTTGATTGGATCTATATGATTATAAATCGGTCGAAGATCCGTATCTTTGCTTTCCAGCCGGACCTTTCCAGCTCGCACGCATTTCGTCTTAAATGTCAGATTACAAATCGGGCATTCATAAGTCTTATCAAACAGTGCTTCTTTCTCCAGCTCCTCCGGTGACTTTGTCTCCTTTTGTTCCGCTGCCCCGCGGCGTGCGGCTGCTCCGGAATCATTATCTAATATCTTTGATTCGTCAAAATCACCAAGGCCAAGATTTCCGATTGTGGAAAAAATGCCCATCTCAATCCTCCTCTGCCTAACACCCCTGTTACTTCTCTTATTTGCCCGGCTTGTATGAACTCTTTAATGAGACAATCCGGTTAAATACCAAATGATCTTCTGTCGTATCTTTCTCGTCCACACAGAAATATCCATGACGCAGGAACTGGAACTTATCACCCTTGACAGCCTCTCCCAATGCTGCCTCAAGCTTACAATTCTTTAAAACTGTCAAAGAATTTGGATTGTAGTTCAGGGTACCATCTTCATTGAGTTTTCCCTTTTCTTCATCCACAATATTCTCGTACAGACGAACCTCTGCATCCACTGCACTTTCTGCAGATACCCAGTGGATCGTTCCTTTGACCTTTCTGCCCTCAAAACCGGAACCACTTCTGGTCTCCGGATCATAGGTACAGTGGATCTCCGTTACAACTCCATTTTCATCCTTCTTGTAATCCACGCACTTTACGAAATAAGCACCCTTTAAGCGCACTTCATTTCCAGGGAACAACCGAAAATACTTCTTCGGCGGCTCCTCCATAAAGTCTTCGCGTTCAATATATAACTCTCTTGAGAATGCAACCTGACGCTTGCCAGCAGATTCATCCTCCTGATTGTTATCGATATCAAAATATTCGACCTGACCTTCCGGATAGTTATCAATAATGAGCTTGATTGGATCTAATACCGCCATCATACGGTTTGCCTTCAGACGCAGGTCCTCACGGATACAATACTCAAGCATTGCATAATCCGCAGAGCTCTGTGACTTTGATACACCAACCAGCTCCATAAACATCTTGATGGATTCTCTTGTAAATCCACGTCTCCGAAGTGCAGCAATTGAAACCAGTCTTGGATCATCCCAGCCATCTACGATGCCATCTTCTACCAGCTTCTTGATATAACGCTTTCCAGTCACAACATTGGTCAGATACAGCTTGGAGAACTCAATCTGTCTCGGTGGGTTCTTGTATTCCAGTTCCCGTACAACCCAGTCATAGAGTGGTCTGTGATCCTCAAACTCCAATGTACAGATAGAATGGGTAATTCCCTCCTCGGCATCCTCGATCGGATGTGCAAAATCATACATCGGATAGATGCACCACTTATCACCGGTATTGTGATGTGTCATACGTGCAATACGATAGATAACCGGATCACGCATATTGATATTCGGACTTGCCATATCAATCTTCGCACGCAATACCTTGCTTCCATCCGGATATTCTCCGTTCTTCATACCCTCAAATAATTTCAGGTTTTCCTCTACGCTTCTGTCACGGTATGGGCTGTTCTTGCCCGGTTCCTTCAGTGTTCCACGATACTCGCGGATCTCGTCTGCAGACAGATCGCAGACATAGGCTTTTCCTTTCTTGATCAGCTTGATTGCTGCTTCGTACATTGCATCAAAATAATTCGATGCGAAATAAATCTTATCTCCATAATCAGCGCCCAGCCACTTGATATCATCAATGATGGATTGCACATATTCTGTCTTTTCCTTTGTCGGGTTCGTATCATCAAACCGGAAATGGAATGTTCCGCCATACTCCTTGGCAAGACCATAGTTTAACAGAATTGATTTGGCATGTCCGATATGCAGATATCCGTTTGGTTCTGGTGGAAAACGGGTTACAACCTCTGTATATCTTCCTTCTGCCAGATCTTTATCTATCTCCTGTTCAATAAAATTCTTTGAAACTGTTGCTTCACCTTCCATGGACGTACTCCTTTTTTTCTAGTATTTCTCTATCATAGCATTGTATATGCATTTCGTCAATTTACTCTTTCGTGTCTGTCGGTGCAGACGCATCCGGTGCCGCGCTGTTTTGTGTACCATCTGCAAATACGCTGTCCATCTGGGAATCATAATTTGTCATGATCTTGTTATTGATTTCCATGGAACGCTTCTCATAATCCTCGTGCGCGAGTTCTTTTTCTGATTTCTCCACATAGGCTTCGCCACCACCCATGCTTGTCTGGAAATCACGATTGACTTCCTCTACCAGTGCATTTACCTCTGGTGTAAGAATCGAGCTGTCTACCTTCGGAATCTCGGATGTCTGCTCCAGATCGGATGGATCTGCCAGCTTCTCTGCTTCCTGTACCGTTGAAATCTCACTGCCTGTACTTCCATCGATTACGGCATCTGCCAGTTTCTCATCCGCCGTTTCTGCCTGCGGTGCTTCCAACTCCTCGGAAACCTCTGGCTTATCCAATCCAAGTTTCTGCAAAAGCTCTGGATTCACATCTTTATTTGCATTGGCAAGCTGGGCGATCATATCTTCCGCATCCAGCATCTCTTTGTTCTGCTTATTGATCCGTCCTGCAAAGATTACAAGACATACGACCAGAATTACGATAATCACAGCAGCTCCAACCATAATTCCAATCACAAGTGGATTTGTGAACGGACTCTTCTCTGTCGGAACTTCCACCGGTGCACTTGGCGTTGCCACAGTCGGGGTTGCCGGAACCAGTACTTCCTCTGACACGATCATCGGTACATAGCGTAAAAATGCCTGTTCCTTTGCATCGTACTCATAAAAGCCTTCCTCGCCCTCAACATTGATCGCATAAACAAGATACAAATCCTTATCTGCAATATCATCAGACTGATAAGCAACGACCGAATTGTCTCCAATCTTCAAAGTCGTCTCCTTAAATCCATCCGGAATTGCAACACCATCTGGAACTGCAGTTATAATATAACGGTTATACTGAGAAGAATACTCCTGATATGGAGTAAATACATCCTTTTCCGCATCCATAATAAACCAGTGGTTCTCGCCATCCTCGTCTTTCAGACATACCACTGTGATCTTCTTATTTGGGGACTCGTAAGAAAGTACATCCCAGTCCTTATAAGTTGTCGTACCGGCAGTAAAGCCTTCCGGTGCTTCCAGACCATCCTCGTTCATCACAAATGAATATTCTTTTCCATCGATCGTCGCAACCGGATCTCCGACATCCTCGCCCGCCTGTACATTGATCGTATAAACCTTAACCGCACCATTTTCCGCAGTAACGGTTACCCGTACAGTGTTCTTTCCTTTCTGGATCGAATTGGCACCAGAGACACTTGTTGTCGCGTTGCCATCTGCAGCAGATGCACTGACAACCACACTTGTAACATCCTCATCCACCTGTAACGAGTATGTCGTACGGTCTGCGGAAAATGCAGGTGTCAATGTACCCGGAGATACCTGCAGACTTGCCAGATCGCAATCTGCCGATCTGCCATCATCCTCTGTCGTCTCAGTTGTCTCTCCGGCCTCTGTTGTTGCATTTCCATTATTGGTATCTCCATTGTTCGATGCGGTTGCAACCGTTACCGTTGCACCTGCATGGGAGATTGATATGGCATTGCCGTTGATATCATAAACATCACTTCCGCTTGTTGTGATACTTCCGCTACCATTTGCAATGGCTGTAAAGGAAATCGAAAACGAACCCGCAGAGGTTCCACTTGCCGTTACAGTTCCGCCGCCGCCATTGACGATGGCGCTTCCACTTGCGGAATTATATTGCAGCACGCTCGAATTGTAGGACACATAGATCGTGTATGCGGAAATATCCGAGCCACTGACGGATATCGTTGCAGTAACGTTATTTCCCACGCTCACGGTGCTTGCGCTCAATGCAATCACTACATTTGCCGCCTGTGCATCAATCTTTCCAAATTGCAGGCATAAAATGAATGCCGTTAAAATTGCCAGTCCACGTTTCAAAAATTGTTTCATGATAGTCCTCCTGCTTTTTCCTGTCGTTTCTCATGTATGTTACTGGATTGTCTCCAATCCAACAATATGCCGCTGTATCTTGACGATATCCAACGCGGTTACTTTTCCATCTCCATTGATATCCGCGATTGCAAGCACATCACTGTTTAACGCGTCCAGACCAACGATCAGACGCTGCAGCTTGACAATATCCAAAGCCGTGATCTTGCCATCACCGTTCAGGTCGCCCTTCTTGCCACCCGCAGACGGTGTCGTCGGGTTGTTCGTTGCCGTGCCCCGCACGACTGTTAATTTATAGGTTCTGGTCGCACCACTCTGCGCCGTTACCACAAGGCTGATCACGTTTGTTCCCTGTGACAGACTCACCGTTCCTGCGCCGCTCACACGTGCATTCTTATTCACCGGTGTCGCTGTGATATTGATCTTATCTACGGAAGCGGACACGATCAGAGAATAATCCGTCGTATTGTTCACCGCATAGGACGGTGTCAGTCCGTATCCCGCAATGGAAAGCGTTTTGAGCCAATTATTGGGATTTCCGGAATCCGCAGGTTTTGAAACTGCCTGTGACGGCAGGCTGGAATAAACCGGAATCTCAAACATCATCGAAGAATTGAGCAGATTATTGTTTTTATATGCATTGTAGCTTGTCAGACACTCCGTTGCCGGTGACTGGATATTCGTCATGTACTGATGACTGAACAGACTGCTCTTGTTTGTCACGTTAAATTTCTGTGTATATAACGTATTCTGTCTGACATTGATATACGATGCACCGAGATACTGTGCACCGCCAATGATAGACTTTGCTGCGGTGTTCCACGGACGTCCATATGAACCGCTTCCGGCCGCCCATTGCAAGCCCTTTACCGCTGCATTGCCATTTGGCGTGTCAAATGCTCCAATGTTGTAGAAGTTATAAATGCCCGGATATGAGGAATTCGTTCCAGAACATGCAGTTCCAATCTTAGAACCCATCTCCAGACGGATACGGCTCGCAATATGATATGGGCTGACACCGGACTGTGCCGCTGCCTCCATAATGATCTGTGCATAGGTGCGGCTGTCACCTGCCGGTTTTGTCTGTGACATAAAGGTCCCCTTCAAAATCGCTTCCACACCAGTCTCATTCTGTACGCCCTGCTGATAAGACAGGCTCTCAAATGCAAAAATATAATTTTCATACAAGTATGTACGTGGGTCCATATAATAAGCAACCAGTTCATCCGATGCCGCAAACCATGTCTTTCCATCGAAGGAACTCCATGTGTCCGTTGCAATGTTATAGCCGATTGTCGTCGATCTCCAGTTATAATGCGGATACGAGCTTGTTCCATAGATCAGATTCTTGACCTGCCCGGATTTGGATACCTCATTAGCTACAAGTGTATTCCAATCCACTCCGGTCTGAACCGCCCGAAATTCCCAGTTTGGGTATTTCTCATGGATGGCACGCAAATAAGGCTTATAGCTGTCCGGGAACCCCTGCGCCGAAAGCTTTGCCTCAAAATCAGCATCCCCACTCGGTGTCGAAGGTGTCGGTGCTGCACCAGCCACCACGTATTGGGAACTCACATATCCAGTATAGCTGCCCCCATTATAGGTGAGCGTTACCTTATACCAACTGGAATTGGATGTATCCTGTATCGTCAGTGCCTGTCCACCATTTAAATAAATTGTATTTCCATTGGAATCTTTTATCGGCGTACCACCGGGTGTCTCACGAAAATAAACCCCAGTTACACCAGATTTTATAGAACCTTCCGTTGCTGCTGACGCATGCAAAACGGGTATATATTGAAAAAGCAGAACAACCATGCAGATTGCCACTACCGTTGCTATCCATCGTTTTTTTGTCATCAAACCACACCTTTTCTGAATTTGAGCCTAGTTATACAAGGGTAGTATAACACAATATATTGATGGTTGCAGTAATTTTTTGGCTTTTTTTGTGATTTTTCACAGAATTTTCTGAATTTTTAAGTAAAAAAAGAAAGCTGGTAACGGGAATCGAACCCGTGACCTCCGCACTACCAATGCGACGCTCTACCGACTGAGCCATACCAGCTTGCTTTATTTATGCAAAGCACAAATGAGATAATACTTTATTTATAGTTTTCTGTCAAGGGGCAATCTTATTTCCTTGATAATTTCCCACGGATACGCTGCAATGCATTGTCAATCGACTTCTCTGTCTTTCCGAGCTGTTCTGCGATCTCCTCGTAGGAAAGTCCCTGCAAATACAGTTTTAACACCTGCTGTTCAAGCTTGCTAAGCTCTTTTTTGATACGAGCATTCCGATCTTCGATCTGTTCGCGTGCAATCAATAGCTTCTCCGGGTCTTCTTCCCGGCTTGTGGAAAGACGTTCCTCCAGCATGAAGTTGTCACCCTCCTCGCTGTTCATATACAACGATACATAGGAATTTAACGGCACATGCTTCTTGCGGTTCGAGTTTGTGATTGCATTCTGAATCTGTCTGCGGATACAGACACTGGCAAAGGTGGAAAAGCTGGCTGCCTTGTCCGGGCTGTAATCCCGGATTGCCTTAAAAAGCCCAATCATCCCCTCCTGCGCCAGATCCTCGGTTTCCGCGCCGATCAGATAGACTGTACGCACTTCCCGTTTGACCAGATATCCATACTTTTGCAACAGGAACTCTGTTGCCTCATCCTCACCAGCCCGTCCAAGCGCAAGTATTTGATTGTCGTCCATCTTTGTATAATCCAACGCTTCTTCTCCGTATTTTTACTGCATTCTCTGCCGCACAACCTCATAGGCAAGCACGCCGGCTGCCACGGATGCATTCAACGAATCTATATCGCCCTTCATCGGGATCGATACAACATAATCACATTTTTCTTTGACAAGGCGGCTCACACCGCTTCCTTCGTTTCCGATCACAAGACCGATCGGTCCGGTCAGGTTCGCCCGGTACATCACCTCACCGCCCATATCAGCGCAGGCAAACCATAGGCCTTTTTCCTTTAGTTCTTCGATTGTCTTGGCAATATTTGTCACCTTGGCAACTGGTGTATAGTGGATTGCACCTGCCGAAGCCTTGACTACCGTTGCAGTCAGTCCGACTGCCCGGCGCTTCGGAATGATCACGCCATGTGCCCCACACAGATTTGCAGTACGGATAATCGCACCTAAGTTATGCGGATCCTCAATCTCATCTAAAATAAAGATAAACGGATCCTCGCCCTTTTCCTTTGCTTTTTCTAAGATATCATCCACTTCCGCATATGAAAATGCCGCTGTAATTGCCATCACACCCTGATGCTTCCGGTCTGGAGACATCTGATCAAGCTTTTCCTTGCTCACAAAATTTACGATCACATCTTTTTTCTTCGCATCACGTAAGATGGATGAAATCACGCCATCGCGCAGACCATCCTGAATATACAGCTTGTCGATTGTTTTTCCGGCACGAAACGCCTCTAACACCGCATTTCTGCCTTCAATCATATGGTCGTCCTGCGGTTCCTGTTCATTTATAATATTCTTATTCTCACTCATTTTGTTTTCCTTTACTGTTCTTTGCCCGCGAGATACTGTTTAATCATACCATTCACAAAATACTGCAGTCGTTCCATATCCCCTTTCAGATACAGATATCCATACAGGGCTTCTAATCCCGTTGCTTTGCGGTACTGTCCCATCGTGGCATTCTTCGCCTTGGAATGAGTATTCGTATTTCTGCCACGCTTGTAGACATCCAGCTCATCCTCTGACAGTTCTTCCATGATCTGATCGATATAATCTGCCTGATTCACCGCCTTAACGATCTTGCTGACCTCCACATGATACTTATGCGGCTGCATATTGGAATGTGTGACAAAATATTTCTTCACAAGCAGATCCAATATACTGTCACCCATATACGCAAGCGCAAGTGGCGAGTACTGATATGCATTTACCTGTTCGGTCTTTACGCTCTCTTCCATCTTACACCTTCTCTGGTATCCTCCAGAATGATTCCCTTCTCTGTGAGCAGATCACGGATTTCATCCGCTCTCGCAAAGTTCTTTGCCTTTCTGGCTGCCTGACGTTCCTCGATCAGATTCTCGATCTCCTCGTCTAAAAGCACCTCCTGCTCCTTGATATCAATACCAAGAATATCCATCAGCTGTTTCATCGTATCATAGATCTTCTGCGCAAATGCCTTGCTTGTTACACCAGCCTCGACATTTGTGTTTGCAAATTTTACAAGCTCAAAGATAACAGAAATCGCATCGGCTGTATTTAAGTCATCTTCCATCGCATCTTCATAGCGCTTTACAAACGCTGGAATCTCCTCTGCCAGCTTTGTCTCTGCCTCGGTCATATCTGCAACTGTACTGTTGTTGATTGCTTCCTCTACCTTTGATGCTGATGTGCGGATTCTGTCCAGTCCGTTCTTAGAGCTTTCCACAAGCTCTGATGAGAAATTAAGCGGACTTCTGTAATGTGCGGAAAGCATGAAGAAGCGGATGACCTGCAGATCGTACTTTTCTCCAATCTCTCTTACCGTGAAGAAGTTTCCAAGTGACTTGGACATCTTCTCGTTGTTAATCTTCAAAAATCCATTGTGCATCCAGTACCGTGCAAACTCTGTATCATTGGCTGCCTCACTCTGCGCGATCTCATTCTCATGATGTGGGAAGATCAAATCCTCTCCACCGGCATGAATATCAATGACATCGCCAATATACTTCTTCGACATAACCGAACACTCCAGATGCCAGCCTGGTCTTCCATCGCCCCAAGGAGATGGCCATGATGGCTCGCCTTCCTTCTTCGGCTTCCAGAGTACAAAATCAAGCGGATCTTCCTTCTCATCCTCACCGGAAACAAGAAGTTCACGGTTTCCGGCACGCAGATCGTCAATATTCTTCTTAGAAAGCTTACCATAATCAGAGAACTTTCTCGTACGGAAATATACGGTTCCATTTACTTCGTATGCATAACCCTTCTCAATCAGCGTCTCTACCATTGCGATCATGTCCGGGATTTCCTTCGTTGCCTGCGGATGTGTCGTTGCTTCTTCTACATGAAGCGCTGCCATATCCTTCTTGCACTCTGCGATGTAGCGCTCGGAAATCACAGACGCATCCACACCTTCTTCATTCGCGCGCTTGATGATCTTGTCATCGACATCGGTAAAGTTTGACACATAGTTTACTTCATAGCCCTTGTACTCAAAATATCTGCGCAATGTATCAAACACGATCATCGGTCTTGCATTTCCGATGTGAATATAGTCATATACGGTTGGTCCACAGACATAGATACCTACCTTGCCCTCGTTGATCGGATGAAATTCATCCTTATGTCTGGTGAGTGTATTAAAAATCTTCATACCTGTTTGTTCCTCCTGCGATCGTTCCATTTTTCTTTTTCAAATATGTCATGCAATCCGCGGTTTGTCAAGCAAAAGCTTAGTGTGCAAACTGTGAATTGTACAGATTCGTGTAGAAGCCATTCTGTGCCATAAGCTGGTCGTGGTTTCCCTTCTCGATGATATTTCCATCCTTCATAACTAAGATTACATCTGCCTCGCGGATTGTTGACAATCTGTGTGCAACAATAAAGCTCGTTCTGCCCTGCATCATACGGTTAAATGCCTTCTGGATCCGGATCTCCGTACGTGTATCAATGGAAGAAGTCGCCTCATCTAATATAAGCATCGGCGGCAATAACAGCATCACCCGTGTGATACACAAAAGCTGTTTCTGACCCTGTGAAAGATTGCCGCCATCCTCAGCGATCACCGTGTCATAGCCCTGTGGCAGACGGCGGATGAAGCTGTCAGAATGTGCAAGCTTCGCTGCCTGTACGATCTCCTCATCGGTAGCATCCGGCTTTCCGTATGCAATATTCTCACGAATCGTACCACTCTTTAACCATGTCTCCTGCAATACCATACCATAGTTTTCTCGCAGGCTGTCTCTCGTCATGTCACGGATATCTGTACCGTCAACCGAAATAGATCCGGTATCCACATCGTAAAACCGCATCAGCAGATTGATGAGTGTACTCTTTCCGCATCCGGTCGGTCCAACGATTGCCACACGCATACCCGGCTTTACAGAGAGATTCAGGTTCGTGATGAGCGTCTTATCCTTTACATAGGAGAAATTCACGCCCTTAATCTCGATTGCACCCTTCGTATCCGTTAATACATGGGCCTGCTCCTTCTCCGGTACCTGCGGCGTCTCATCTAAAAGCTCAAATACACGTCCGGCACATGCCATCGCATTCTGAAGCTCGGTAATGACATTCGATATCTCGTTAAATGGTTTCGTATACTGGTTTGCGTAGCTTAAGAAGCAGGTAAGCTGTCCAACAGTAAATCCGGTCGAAATCACGGAAACCGCACCGATGATACCGACTGCCGCATATACAAGGTTGTTGAGAAATCTTGTACATGGATTGACAATGGACGAATAAAAGGTTGCTGACATGCTATCTTTCTCCAGACGGTCATTGATCTCCCCAAAACGCTCCAACGCTTCATCCTCGTAGCCAAATGCCTGCACAATCTTCTGCTGCCCGATCATCTCGTCAACAAGCGATGTGATATCTCCACGCGTCTCAGACTGCCGGTGGAACAGATGATAGGTACGCTTCGCAATAAACGATGCTACAAACAGGGAAAGTGGCGTCAATACAATTACAACCAACGCGATCGGTACATTTACGGCTATCATAAATCCAAGCGTTGCAAGAATCGTTACGATTCCGGTGAACAGCTGTGTAAATCCCATCAGAAGTCCGTCTGCAAACTGGTCGATATCCGACACGATACGGCTCACGATATCGCCATGCTTGTGCGAATCAATATAGGAAAGCGGAAGCTCCTCCATATGATTAAATACTTCGATACGGATATCCCGCACAACGGAATATGTGATATGGTTGTTAATAATATTCATAAACCACTGTGAAAGCACTGTCACAACGGTTACCATCACAAATGTATAGATGATGTCCTTGATTCCATCGAAGTCAACCAGACCTTTTCCGACGATCAAGTCGATTGCATCACCGGTCAGAATCGGTGCATACAAGGTTGAGGCAACGGTGATCATTGCACAGACAAACGAAAGGATGACCAGAATACGGTATTTCTTGATGTGTGTCAATACACGCTTCAACACAGCTTTATCAAAGCCCTGCAGCTTCTTTTTCTTATCCTTAGACATCTGCCTTCACCTCCTTGTTCTGGGATGCGTAGATCTCCTGATATACCGGGCAATTCTTCATCAGTGTATCATGATCGCCTATCCCTGCGATCTTACCATCGTCCAAAACGACGATCTTATCTGCATACATGATGGAGGATGCACGCTGCGATACGAGGAATACGGTCGTGTGATCCGTCTTCTCCTTGATGGCTTTCCGGAGTGCGGCATCTGTTGCATAGTCAAGAGCGGAAGAACTGTCATCAAGGATCAGGATTTCCGGCTTCTTCACAAGCGCACGTGCAATCGTCAGTCTCTGTTTCTGCCCACCGGACAGATTCTTACCGCCCTGGTTCAGCACAAACTCGATACCGCCCTCTTTTTGCTGTACAAAATTCTCCGCCTGTGCGATTGAAAGTGCTTCCTCGATCTCCTCTTTCGTTGCATCTTCCTTGCCCCAGCGGATATTATCTGCGATCGTTCCAGAAAACAGCACTGCCTTCTGTGGAACGACACCAATCTTTTCAATCAACTGTTCCTTCGGATATTCTTTTACATCCACACCGTCGATCTTGATGCTTCCCTGCGTACAGTCATAGAAACGTGGGATCAGATTCACAAGTGTGGACTTACCAGAGCCGGTACCTCCGATAATACCAATCGTCTCGCCACGTTTTACCTTCAGCGATAAGCCCTCGATAGAAGATTCCTTTGCCTCCGCATACGTGAGACCTGCATCGACAAACTCCACCTTCGGAATCGCTGTACCGCCGGCTGCTTCCACGGGTGCAGTCTCATATGTCTGGCTGCTTGTCGTCTCAAAGATTGCTCCAAGACGGTTTGCACAGGCAACTGCCTTGGTCTCGGTAATGATCAGGTTGGCAAGCTTTACAAGTTCAATCAGAATTTGTGACATGTAGTTTACAAGTGCGTAGACCTGACCCTGTTTCAAGATACCGAGATCTACCTGCTTTGCGCCGCCCCAGATCAGGGCTACAATCGACAGGTTAATGACTGCGTATGTCAGCGGATTTAAGAAAGAAGAAATCTTTCCGACGAAAAGCTGTCCTTTCGTCAGTGCTTCCGTTACCTCGGCAAACTCCTCTTTTTCCTTCTTCTCCTGATTAAATGCACGGATGACACGCACACCGGACAGATTCTCTCTGGATTTCAATGTTACTGTGTCAAGCTTGCTCTGTACTTTCTTATACAAAGGAATCGAAACAAGCATGATTCCAAATACGATCACGATCAGAACCGGAAGCGTGATGAAGAACACACGCGATGCCTTCGCATTCACAGAAAACGCCATGATCGTTGCACCGAATACGATAAACGGTGAACGCATAAACAGACGCAGGAACATATTGATTCCCGTCTGTACCTGATTGACATCACTCGTCATACGTGTGATGAGCGTCGCACTACCGAGCTTATCAATCTCTGTATAGGAAAGTGTCTCGATATGCTTGAACAGATCATACCGGATCTCCTTTCCGATTCCCATTGCCGTTTTCGCTGAAAAATACTGTGCTGTGATGGAACATCCAAGTCCAATTACGCCGAGTCCAACCATGACAAATGCCATCTTATAAATATATGGCTTGTCATTTCCCGCAATACCGTTATCAATGATTGCCGCCATAACGAGCGGTACCAAAAGCTCAAAGGCCGCTTCTAACATCTTGAATAATGGTGCTAAAATTGCTTTCCATTTGTAATTCTTGAAATACTGTAATACCTGTTTCACGTTTCTTTCCTTTTTCTCTTTCCCTTATTTTATAGTTGACCTATGATACAAATTCCCTTAAACTATTATAGACAAGGATTTTTCTTTTTCAATACAAAATCCAAAAAATGTAAAGGAGATTCATACTATGGACGATAAAAACAGATCATTTTCAACCGATAATACCGACGACGATGACTATGTAGACATGGTGTTAGATGATGGCACAGAGCTTCATTGCAGTGTCATTGCCATCTTCCCAGTCGAAGGTCAGCAGTATATCGCATTGCTTCCGGACAAAGTCATAGAAGGCTACGAAGAAGACGACGTCTTCCTCTACCGTTACACAGAGAAGGAAGGTGACGACGTCGAACTTGGCATGATCGATTCCGAAGAGGAATACGAGATCGTTGCCGATGCGTTCGACGAGCTTTTAGATAACGAAGCCTACGAAGATATGTAAGCTTCTCTATTCTGTAAGGTCATAGATTTCCACTGTCTGTGTTTCAAACTGGAAGCTGTAAATGTATGACCACTGCGTCGTTCCGTTCAGACACAGATCGACATTTCCATAAAATGTACAATTATCATTTGCATCCAATGAAAATCCATCTACTGTCACACCGTAGATGGATGTTTCTTTGTCTGACAGTTCTTTCATCCGTAAACAACTGTCAATTACCATCTGCCGCACATCATCGAGCGTCGTTTCTTTCTTCACAAGTGCATCTGTGAGCGTAATTTTCTTATCCTGAATCCGGTCATAATTGTAGCTTGCAATATCTCCATAGCCACCGACGAGCGGATACTCGACATAGCGTACAACCACTTGTAAATACTGATTCGTGCTATATTCCGTTGTGCGGATCTCCGGGATGATCTCTTTTCCATCTTTGTCTTTCTCATAAATTGCCCCCGGTCCATCCATGATGTCCTGATTCAATTCTTCGATCACCGCACTGTCATGCGTCGATGTAAATTGCGGAAGTTCTATCGCATGTCCGTCCAGTTCCGTATGTACTGCATACGTCAGGGAAGAATCCTCCGATGCATAATTTACCGCTTCGGTTGCATCTTCCTTTGCTGCACAGCCAATCAGGCACAGACAGCTTCCAATCGCCGCAAGCACCATAACCATTTTTCCCTTTTTTAAGATTCCTTTTGCCATGTAATATCCTCCACAAACCGGCTCTTATCTTTTGCCTTTCCTGCGATTGTTCTCGGTACATAGATATGCAGCGCATGTCTTGCCCGCGTCATCGCCACATAAAACATCCGCCGTTCCTCTTCGAGTTCCGCTACCGTTTTTGCCTTTTTATACGGCGTAATCTCTTCCACTGCATCGAGAATGTACACCGTGTCAAATTCCAATCCCTTCGCACTGTGCATCGTCATAAGATTGACACCCTTCCGCATCCGGTTCTTCTCCTGCTGTCTCGCAAGCTGCTCTTTGTATTCATCTATAAATGTAAAAAGCTCCGCGTAGCTTTCCATATCTTTAATCATATATCCAAATTCATCTAAAACCTCATACATCTCCGATGCATCAAGCTGGCGGTATTCCGCGTAATCCTTAATATACGTGTCATAACCGATAAAATTCCGTATGAAATTGAGTGCCGGATACGGGCGCAGCTTCCGAAGCATCTTTACATCTGCCATCATCTTATCCAGATTCTCGACGACGGACTCCTTATTGCGGAGCCGAAACCGCAGCTTATCATAATCAACCGGATCTTCAAGCAAGGCGTCCCGGCTGATATACCGCGACGGTTTATTTATGATTCTTAAAAATGTCGCCCGCGAGGTATCGCCCATCGCAATCCGCATATAATCCAGCACATACCGCACTGCAAAATGGTCAAACAGATTCGGCAATGCATCACTCAACGTATATGGGATATTATATTGATTGAGCTTATAGGCAAGCCGACGCGGCTGTAAATTTGTCCGGTACAACACCGCTTGTTTTTCATATACAATTCCAGCCTGATACTGTTCCCGAATACGCCGTATGATACACTCGTTTTCCTCCGCCTCATCCTTCACGGTATGCATCTGTACAATCCCAGGTTCTTTTGAAACTGCTTTTAACTGCTTCTTATATCGCGTCTGGTTCTTCTCAATTACCTGCGTTGCCGCCTGCACGATCCGGTAATCGGAGCGGTAATTTTCTCCGAGGTACACAATCTCACAACTTGAAAAATCCTTGCGAAACTGTTGCATGATCTCTGGTCTTGCGCCCCGGAATCCATAGACGGACTGGTCATCGTCTCCGACGATACATGCATTTTGCCGTGGATTTGCCAGCATCCGAAAAATCTCATACTGAATCCGGTTGCTGTCCTGAAACTCATCTACCATGATATATGGAAACAAACTTCTACATTTATCCAAAATATCCGGTCGCGCTGTTAATAGTTCATAGCAAAGTACCATCATATCGTCAAAATCGATCAGCTTCCTGCGTTTTAACTCTGTACCCAGCCGTCGGTACAATTCCCGGAATGCATGTTCTGGCATATCCTTACTATAATAATTTTCCACATCCATCATGTCGCATTTGACAAGGCTTACCTGTGAAACAATACTGCTTACAATCTCTTCCTTGTTCTCGTAGCTCAGCTCCATCGTATGTAAAATCTGCTCGATGATCCCCCGCTTTTCTTCCTCGGAAATCACACGCAGCATGGATTGCCCATATGCAGTTTTTAAAATCCAATAAAATATGGAATGAAAGGTTCCAAATCGAACCGGATATTCCTTTCCGGGTGTCATCGCACGAAAGCGCTGCTGCATCTCCCCTGCGGCTGCCCGTGTAAAGGTTATAACAAGAATATCTGCGGGTGAAACACCCGCAGATTCTATCAGATACTTGATTCGTTTTGTAATTACAGTTGTCTTCCCGGAGCCCGGTCCTGCAATCACCATCATAGGTCCATCCACATGCGAAACCGCCTTGGATTGTGCCTCGTTTAATTTCATATTATGCATTCGCTCCACAGCACTTCTTATACTTCTTTCCGCTTCCGCAAGGACATGGATCGTTACGTCCAACCTTTGGCGGCTTTACGATTGTCTTGGAAGACTTCTGGATCTTGTACAGTTCCTTTCTTCTCTCAGGAGTCAGGATCTTATCCCACTGTGGAAGTGTATACAACCACTCTGCGTTGCAGTCTACCATGTTCATATAAAGCTTCTCTGGATCATAACCAAGCGCTACCTGTGAATCTTCTTCCAGCTCATCGACCTTGTTTGGCACGATCAGACTGTCCTCGATACCATCCAGAAATCCGATCATCAGCTCAATGCTCATATCGTACTTCTCAGCCAGTTCTTTGACTGTACCGCCCTCGATCTCAACCGGATTCTCAAGAATCTTCTCATAGATTGCCTTTTCTCTCTGGAAATAATCAAGCCAAAACTCCTTTCCTTCTGGAGTTCTGTCATCAAGACTATATGCATGCTCACGCCATTCTGTTAATAAACTCATAACCGTACCTACACAGTGTTATCCTGTGTTTTCCTTTCATTTTTTCATCCAATCTAGTATAGCAAACCAGCCTTTATTTTTCAAGACCGATTCTTTTTGTGATTTTGCAGAACCTTTCCCAGCCAAAGCACCACATAAATGAGTATCGGTACTATAATCACCAGCGCCAGACTCGGCATAAAATATTTGCTGCCCGTCACGCCGGTCACGATCACCAATACGATCAGTGCAAAGATCACAACCAGTCCCACCCACGCCATTACACGTAAAATCGGGCGTCTGCGTATACTTTGTTCATACGTTTCTGTCTTTTTTTCTTCCATGCTCTCTCCATCGCCGCAGCGTTTTACTTATTCATATCGAAGTGCATCGATTGGATTCAGGTTCGATGCCTTGACCGAAGGAATAAATCCAAACACAATTCCAATCACCATAGAGAAGATTACTGAGATTGCAATCGCTGCTCCGCTGATTGCAACCGGAACCGATGCAACATCAGAAATCAGATATGCAAGTCCCACACCAGCGCCAACTCCGATGATACCACCCATGCTTGTAAGCACAGCTGCCTCTGTCAGGAACTGCATCAAAATCACTGATTTTCTAGCTCCTAACGCTTTCTTCAGACCTATCTCTCTCGTACGTTCTGTCACAGATACCAGCATGATATTCATAACGCCGATACCACCTACCAAAAGAGAAATACTTGCAATCCATATGAGCTGCTGGCTTGTCGATGCACTGACCTCCTGCATTGCCTTCGCAGTCTCCAGAAGATCTTCACTCTTATACTTAAATGAAGAGCTGCTGCTATCTTCATCCGTTCCGCCTTCCGAAACATTCTCACTACTTGTGGCTGGCATATAGGAATTCATGATATCCGCCGTTTTCTTTCCTGCATTTGTCATGGCATCTGTACCCGCCGGCTTCACAACCAAGTTATATGGCTCATCAAACGAGAAGATCAAAGGCCAGTTGACATCTGTGATAAACACCTGACCGGAGGATGTATTTCCATAGTAGGTATACCAGTCATTCATATTGGTAACCTTCGGAGTAAACCCATCAATCTGTTCAACAACACCGACAATAATAAACGGCTCGCCCTTGATCTCCAGGGTCTTACCGATCGGATTCTCACTTGCAAACAATGTATTCGCTGCAACGGTATCCAGAATTACGCCCTTGGTATAATTCGTCCAGTCCTGATCCTCAAACAGTCGCCCGGTCTGCACGGTATATCCCATCACACGGAAATAATCCTTATCTACACCATAAACCGGTGCATTGCCCAGATCCTTTGTTCCGCTGTTGATACCTTCATAAAGTGCGCCATACCGGTAAGATGCAACAGCCGTTACCTCATCCACTGCCAGAATCTCATTTTTTATATCATCTGTGACCATTGGCATATTCTCCGGTGTAGAAGAATCACCGGATGTATAGGTCCATTCACCCTGATACAATTTTACATTTACAATATTATTTCCAGAGCCGACCAGATTCTCTTTGATCTGCTCACTGGTTCCCTTGATTGTTGATACAATCGCAATAATTGCCGCAATACCAATAATAATACCAAGCATGGTAAGAAGGGAACGCATCTTATGTGCCCAAATACCTTGGAACGATAATCTTATATTTTCTAACATAGACTGATTTCCTTTCTTATCAATTATACAGATCATCCGTCGACTTCTGTACAGTCTTTACGCCTTCCACTGCCTCATCGAGATATGGGAATGCAATATAATCCTGCATCGTCAGACCACCAAGTATCAGAACAGCATCTCCGGATGTCTTATTTCCAACCTTAATGTAGGTTTTCTTCAATCTTCCATCAACATCCTTCATGACATAGTAATTGCTTCCTTCCTGTTTCATAAATGCCTTCGACAAATAGAAACCGCCACTCGTGTCCTCCGAACCGGAATTCAGTGTAATCTCCATATACATATTCTGACTGACATCCGTGGAATCAGTTAACGCAATCTTGATTGGATAATAGGTTTCCACCTTGCCATTGTAATTCGTATATCCATCCGCCGGGAACGTAGAAATCTCTGTGATCGTACCTTCATAATTCATACCGGTATCATAGCAATACATCGATACGGTATCACCAACCTTGACCGTTGACATTGCAAGCTCACCAATTTGGCTTTCGACCAGATATCCATCTGCCGCACTGACAACAAGAACCGGATCTCCGCTCGAAGCTGCTTCATCCGCAGTTATCACGCTCTTTACCACGCCATCGAAATTCGCCAGTACTTCACCGGTTGCGTTCTGCATCTCTTCCATCTGAAGCTTGACCTGTGCAATCTCGTACTGTGTCTGCATTGTTTTGATTTCCTGTTCTTTCTGCGCGATCTGATTCTTCAATTCCTCTCTTGTCGGAGGCGTATCTGCATCCGGATCTGTATCCGGATCCGGCTGTGGCGCATCTGAACCTGTTGCAACCGGAGTCGCCGGTGCCTCTGTTGTCGGAATATCCTCTAATGGTGTAGTTGCTTTTAACTTCTCGAGTTCACGCTGTGCATCAATAATCGACACGCGGGATAACTCCAGTTCCGATCTTTGCAGTTCTAACTGTAAGTCGTTGGCAGTTGTATCATACACAAGCAGCACATCACCTGCTTTCACGCTCTGACCTTCCGTTACCTTGATCTCCGATACGGACTGTGTCTTTCCTACATAGACCTTCTGCTCAGAATTCACAGTCACATTTCCACTCAATGTACTGTTATCCCACATATCCGAAGCGTCATATCCAATATCACTGACCGCATACACGCCTGCAGTCTTACTATTCTGATTCTTCTGCTTCAAGGTGCGGAGTGCAAAATAAATACCACCGAGCACAACCACGCAGGAAAGAACGATAATAATTATTTTCTTTGCCTTATTCATGCTCATCACCTCCGGTCACCGGCTGGGCATCTCCCTCATACAGCTCACCATCAATGATTTTTACAACTCGATCTGCATAAGACGCAATCTCGTCAGAGTGTGTGATCATAATAATTGTCACGCCCTGCTTATGCAGTGTATCAAACAGTTCCATCACCTGTAAACCTGATTTGGAATCAAGTGCGCCCGTCGGCTCATCGGCAAGCAGAATCTTCGGATCTGCCACCATCGCACGTGCAATCGCCACACGCTGTTTCTGTCCACCGGAAAGCTGCGTCGGCTTGAAGCTGACACGATCCGCCAGATCAACCATCTCCAGCATTTCTTTTGCCTTTTGTTTTCGTTTCTTGATCGGCACCTTCGCATACTGTAACGGAAGCGCTACATTGTCAAGTGCACTCTGTCTTGGCAGCAAATTAAAATTCTGAAATACGAATCCAATCTTCTGGTTGCGCACTTCGGAAAGTTCTTTATCTTTGCACTTTTCAATCTCCACATCATCAAGCAGATAGGTTCCTGAAGTTGGCTTATCAATGCATCCGATGATATTCATCAGCGTGGACTTACCAGAACCTGATGGTCCCATAATCGCCACATACTCCCCTTCTTCTACACAGAGATTGATATCTTTCAGTACAGGCACTTCCATCGTGCCCTGAATATAATTCTTATAGATATTTTTCAATTCCAGTAACACTATTGCACCACCTCGCTATCGCTGTCTGGCGCAGATTCATCCTGTGGTGCAGCTTCTTCCACGGATCCATCAATGCCATCCGTATTGGCACCATCATCAATATTATTTATGCTGCCATCATCTAAAATACCATCATCCGTGTAACCGTCGATATAACCATCATCTGAAGAACCGTCATCGTTGCTTCCATCATCATAAGAACCATCGTCGATACTTCCACCATCCTCTGTATCGTCAATCACGACATCCTCATAGTTATGTGTAACCTTCATGCCTTCCTTCACACGATCCTCTGGATATGCGATATAATCATCCTCCGTCAGGCCAGACAGAATCTGATACCGCATCATATTCTCATCATACTCACCAAGTTCTATTTTACGCTTCTCGATGTATCCCTTTGCATTTTCTGCCCATACATAGGCACCATCGTCCTCCTGCATGATATAATATTCATCCAGCCACAGGCCTTCCTTCACGTCACCCTGTCCATAGTCTGCTTCCACATAGACATGCTGACCGAGCATCAGACCATCCGTGCTGTCCAAGCTGATATAAAATGGATACTTTGTTGCTGTTGTTCCAGAACTACTATAATACTCATTGCTGTTACCGTTGTCCGGATGTTCCAGATCGATCTTTGTCACTGTACCAGTCCATGTCGAATCATCGACTCTGGAACGAACGATCATGCTCTGTCCCTCTGACATACTGCGGACTGTCAGTTCACTTGCGGTTGCTTTGATCCGGTAATCGCCCTTTGCCATAATTGTGATATACGCGTTGCTTGTCGAATCTGAACCATTATCTGAATTACTATTGCTGCTATCATCATCCGAGCTGCTTGTCGAATTGTTCTCATTGATTGTCTTGATGATACCATCCATCGGTGCAACAACCTTTGTATTCTCCATAGAGAGCTTCTGACGATCAATCTCCAGCTGCTTTGCACTTGCATCATAGTTGGCCTGATTGACCTGTGCCTGCAGATTCTGGATCTGTGCGCTGTAGCTTAACTGCTCCTCCGCTGGTGCCGCCGCCTTCTCTGCCGTAAGCGATGCAATCTGTTGATTCAGTGTCGCAATGTTATTGTTGATGCTTGTAAGCTCCAGTTCCAACTGACGAAGCTGCAACTCCATGGACTCGGTATCGTACTCAAACAGTACGTCACCTGCCTTGACTTCATCTTCTTCCTTCACATACAATTCCTTGACTTTCTTGTCACTGTCACGGTTTACACCCTTGACCTCCTGTGACTCAACCGTTCCCATATAGCGGCTTTCTGTCAGGTCATATCCTCCATTTAAGTCGGATATCTTTGTTGCATATACCAACTCTTCGTTCGATGCCTTTTTATTATGCAGAACATAATAAATTGCTCCGGCTGCGCCTGCAAGAACAAGCAGTACTACAATTAAAATGATGATTCCCTTTTTCTTCATTTCCATACCTCTTACTTTTCTTTTTTTATCAGGTGAAACCAATCCTGTATATGCTTTTCATATCCGAGATTCCCCGGCTTATAGAATGTTCTCCCTACTAACTGATCCGGCAGATACTGCTGCTCCACATAATGATTCTCATAGTCATGTGCATACTTGTATCCAACGTTGCCAAGCTTTTCCGCCCCGGAATAATGCGCATCCCGGAGATAGACCGGCACCTGACAGTTTCCAACCTCTTTGACTGCCTGCATCGCATCGAAAATCGCATTGACTACCGCATTGCTCTTCGGTGCACATGCCACATAGGTTGCCGCCTGCGCCAATATGATCTGCGCCTCTGGCATACCAACACGTTCCACTGCCTG
>ERZ779660.324-NODE-324-length-28955-cov-3.557059_pt1 | contig 28955 bp, 29 predicted proteins | sample MGYA00511906_ERZ779660 | MGnify/ENA primary metagenome ERZ779660 (study PRJEB29588, sample SAMEA2156906) | human gut metagenome | biome: human gut; feature: human-associated habitat; material: faeces | place: Denmark | collected 2008/2010 ... | reverse complement strand
GTATATACCATTAGATTAGAAGATATTTCATTTAAAGGAAGGGAATATGAAATAGAAGTTCATTTTAAAATAACAAATTCAACTTTTAGAAATCATCAATATTTAGGTGTCACAATATCATATCCATCTGAACAACTACATTTACAGGTTGATACCCCGAGCAATCTAACCTTATCTCATTGTAAATACAATATATATAAACATTCTGTTGATCGTGTACCAGAAGCAACAAAAAAACTTACACCTAACAATAATCATATCCAAAAAACTTTTACTATACTTGAAATTGGTAAAAAATATAATCTTGAATGGGATATAAACTAAATATTTAAGATACAAATTAAACAATTTATTTATAACTATTACCTACCACCAGCACTACCAAAAATAACAGACTTATATTCAGGTGCATTTACTACAAGAAGATATCTTTCATTACCACAACGAAACAGGCACGTTCCTCTTTCGCTGAATTTTATTAGGTCATATTCATTTGGTTCTATCATCAGTGCATCTTCAAAGTCCTTCGGATTGATATTGCCGGGGTAAAACAGGAAATGATGAGTAGGAATTGAAATAGCGGCTTGGTATATTCCTTGACATTTTGAATCAAAAAATCGTCTATGTTCTGACTGGCTAAAATCACGGCTGAATCCTTTTTGCGGACACGCTTCATTGCGTTGCGTATATACTCAATTGCTGAGAGATTTGAAAGGAACAAATATAGCTCGTCTATTGATGCAACGGTGTTGCCCTCACCTAATAACTTGTTGGACATATAGGAAAGAATGTTGAACAGCATTGCATCTTTTAATCTTCTGTTAGTGTCAAGCAAACCCTTTACGCCGAAGCACAGAAATTTATCATCTGTAATGTTTGTATGACCGTTGAAGTATTTACTTTCAGATCCGACACACATACTGTGAATACCCAGACAAACCTCCTGCAGGATTTCTTCTGTGTAAAGATACTTTCGCTTGTGGTCGTAGGTCATATATTCTTCCTCGCACAAATCATAGAAATCACTCATCACAGGGAAGTCAGTAGGCTTTTTTGTACTGTAATCTGTTGTGTCTGTAATGCCGAATCGTGCATACAGCTTCATAAGCAGAATTTCAATTGTATCAAGCTGTGCGTCCGTGAAATCCTTGTAGGTTCTAAAAAAGTCTTTTAGAAATGCAATATGCTGTGATAATCGGGTAACTTTGTTAAATGCAGGCGGTGCGTCTTTGTCAATCTCATCCTGTCCGTCATTCCAAGCTTTAGGCTCAAGGGGATTGATTTTGTATTTGCCCGACATAAAATCAATGTAGCAACCGCCGAGGGCATTTGTCAGATCCTCATACTCCGCTTCGGGGTCAAGGCATAAGATTTTCTTTCCGCTTTCACGAATGTTTGTAAGGATGAGTTTCAATAAATACGATTTGCCCTGACCGCTGTTTCCGAGGATAAGGATATTTGATGTAGTTTTGTCCTCTGTCCTGCGGTCGAAATCCACAAGGATATTAGTGCCGTACTTATCTCGCCCGATATACAAGCCGTTAGGGTCTGTCTTACCTGAAAAATTAAACGGGAACAGATTTGCAACAGATGAAGCAGGCAGAACACGCTCATACAAACTTCCGAATTGATTTGAACCTATGGGGTTCACCGACAAGAAGCCTTCTTTCTGTCTTAAAGTCAGACGGTCAACTTCAATTTTTGAGCGAGTAAGCTCCATTGCAATATCAGTTTGCAACTCTTTTAATTTCTGTTTGCTTTTGGCTTTAAGTTCGATGAACACAGAACAATGCAATAAAGCCTCTTTGTTCTTTCGCAGATTTGCCATCAGCGTGACAACATCCTGCAAGTTGCCCTGTGCTTCAATGGTTTCGTTTACATCGTTACCGCTTGATTTGAGCTTATTTTTGCGTGTTGCGTTCTGTATGATTTTACGCTGTTCCATACTCTCCACAAGTCTGTGATAGATGCGGAGAGTTACTCCGTTTCTGTCTGCAAGCTGTGAAAGAATCGCCTGTTCTTCAGTTGACGGCGGATATTCACGAACCGCCCATACACTGCGGTATGAGTCACCGACTATGTAATAATCGGTGAAAAATTTAATGGTAGACGGCAGAATCATATCAAAGAAATCTTTGGTGTATATTTCTTCTGCCTGTTCGGGTGTGAGCACCTTTGGTTTTCTATTGAGCAATTTCATTTTCTACCCCCCTTAATTTCGTACTGCCAACACAAGTATGCGGTCATTTTGATTATCACCGTAACAGGTTGAAAGCGTTAATATCTGCTGACCGTAAACAGGTGTAATTTCTGTGTTATACAGAGATTTTGTTTTTGAATAACTGATCCATTTTTCATAGGTTTTGTCCAAATCTGTTGTTATAAATCTGTACCAATCATCATCGGATTTTACTTTCATAGCAGAAAAGACGGAGTAAGCAAATGCCCCGTCTTTCGTTTCAAGCACAACTGTCGGATGCTCCGTAAAATAAGAATAATCGTTATAGTTGCAGAGATCTGCAAACATTGTGCCGTTGTTCATATGGTGTCCGTAGATTATGAGATTGGTACTGTCGGATGAACACCTTGCATCAAGAAATGGTGTGCCGCTGAAACTGTATTCTCCGTAAAAGTTTTTGTTCAGATACTTCTGCGGATTACTCGGTGTATGCATAACAGGATAGTTTATGTTTGTTCCTGCTATGCTTATCCAGCCGAAGCATTCGGAATTCATCGAAATGAGTTCTGATATTGAATGAGGTTCGTAATAGGTTGTGCAATACACAGTTTGTTCAGCCTGAACTTCATTATCAAAATCGCTGACTTTTAACAGATTTGGCTTTCTTATCGTTTCTTCAATGGTTGTATCTGTCGTTTCCTCAGTAACGATTTCTGCAAGCTGTCTGAATGCTTCCTTTTCCTTGTTTTCGGTGTACATCCGTGAAAATATTGAAATCAAACAGGCAATTATAATTACAGAAAATATGCCTATCACAATTCCCGTTTGGATTTTCCTTTTATGCTTCTTCATTTTCCACCTCCGAAATATACTGTTCGCCGTCATAGTCGGGCATTAAATCTCCGTTCATACTTGCCTCAAAGTAGATTGCGAGAAACCGCTTGATGTCTGCTTTCTTCATTCTGGTTACTTCAAAGCCTTGGTCTGAAATAATCTTCTCAACTCTGTTTGCTTTCTGCAAAACATTTTCGGATTTTGAAGATTTACACCTTGCAATGAACAGGAACTGTCTTGCGGTTGAGGTTTCGGTCTGAATACTGTCGAGAAAATCCAAATCCTTATTCAGAATTTTTCTGACCTTTTCGTTCTGTTCAGCTTCAATCCTGCCTTTGATATAGCTTTTGTTTGTATCGAAACACTCGCAGGAATCGGTACAGGTGATCTCAATATCCGGCACAGCAGAAAGCACCATCATCAGGTGGCGCACCTTGATTTCGATATTCGTGTGAGAAAGTACGGAAATATTTGTCGGCTGAACCATATAGAAAATAAATTCTTCCTTACCGACCTTTAAACCGTTTTTCGTAAAGGTTTTTATGCCCATCAAATCCTGAACAGATTTACCTTTTTGTTTTGTTTTTTTCTGCTTGTTCTTCATTTATTTGCCCCTTTCTGCCCAGAAATATATCTGTTGAGTTGATATAAAATACTTTACGGCATAGCGTATGAAATCAAGAATTGTTGTATCTTCCAGTCTTATTGACAAAAAGCCGAAACAGAGAGTTACTGCAAGAGGTACTATTATTCTCGTCTGTGCAAGTATCAGTATCGATAACAAAAGTGCTATGCCCATAATTGCAAAATCCCGTAAGCTCCACAGCCATAGATTGGCTGTGGCTTTTAGGTTTTGCGGATATAAATAAGTTGTCATAATATAAATTCTCCTTTACTTTGCCGCCCTCGCAACACTTCTTGTCAGGTTCACGGCAGTTGTAGTTGCGTGAACAATGCTTGTCATATTCACCTTGACTGATGAATCCAGTCCGAACTGCTGTGCAATTCTCGGCACTTCGTTTGATGCAAGCATTATTCCTAAACCAAGTAACATATTACTTGGAAATGTGAGAAGTCCTAAAAATAATAATGTTGTCTGCATAAATGCTGTCAGGCAAAGCGCCGCTATCTGTTTCATCCACTGATTAAAGCCGTCCTGATATCCTCTCGGAACGCTGAACATATACAACGCACCTACCGCCATTTGTATGAGCAGAATTCCTCCACGCTTGATGTTCGCAAAAAAGATTTTTATTACGCAGTAGGCAAAGGCTATCATGCATAACAGATTCAACAATCCGAATGTTGTCTGGTTTGCAACTGCAAAACTGCCCTCTAAAACACTTGTGCTTTGTCCTGCTAAATCAATGCTTTGCTGTCCTGCCATTATGGAGGACAAATCCTTTGAGAATATGTTTTGCAGGCTGATGCAAAATTTATACAGTTCCACAGGCACAACGCCGAACAGCGAACAGGCAAAGAAACCTTTTAATACATTTATTGCTGTTGTTTTGATATTTGCTCTGCCGTTCTGATATTCAACAGCCACATCAAATACGGCAACGACCGTTCCTGCGACGAACAATGCCCAGCCAAAAAGCGTAAACAGGTTTATTGTCGCCTGCACCCATTCAAGGTCGAACACATCTGCTCCCATATTTCCCATCATTGTGAAGAAGTCGGCAACAGCGTTGTAAATCGTTTCATAAAGCCACTGAATCATTGTGTTCCATATAGCATTTGAGATTTGCTCACCGAGGAAGTCAAACACCTCGCCTATGGCACTTCCGATACCACCGATAAAATCTCCTAACCAGTCAAAAATATAAATCACCTCCACAAAAGGCTGTTATGACTTAACACAACAGCCTTTGTTTTTATTGTTATCAAAGTACCGTCCAAATGTATAGCGGTGCAGTCAGCGAGAACACAAGACAACCGAAAAGTATTGCTGGCGCCGTGAATTCAAACTGACCGTGTTTGCGGTAATCCATATACGCCGTAGCGAGTTTTACAAAGAAAAGTATAGCAAGAATCATATCTACCGCAGGAAAGACAACATTGTTTACAACATTTTTAATCTGTGTTTGAGCGGAATTCCAAGTACTTTGAATTGCAGACGAAACATCTCCTGCGGCAAAAGCAGGCAGAATTGAAACTGTAAGCATTGCCACAACAACAGCAATACTAATCAGTATTTTAATGAATTTCATTCGATTAGTTTTCATTTAGATAACCTCCATCTTTTGTAATGCGTTTTCCGATATATACCTGACTTTGATATTCAGCTTTTCGGCAAAACGGATTTCCTTTTTCATACCATCTGTAATTTGATTGCCGAAAACCCATACTTCATCGCAAACCCACAGCAGAGAAATTCCTGCCTGCATACCGAGTTTTCTTTCTTCGGGATTATCGTCATTTAGTACGAGGGCATAAAAATGCGGTATGACAGGAGCCATACCGCACTTAAAAACATATTGTGAATACCGTTTTGCGTTTTCAATGTTGGCTGTAATATTTCCACCCAAGGGTGAACAGACATATGCTCTGTACATTATTCATCGTCCTCATCTTTCTTTTTGAATTTGATGATGAGAAATGCAATTAAACCTCCGACAGCAACAGAACCTAAGCCAATATAAAAGCCGAGATTTGAGTTATCACCAGTCTGCGGTTTTTCGGGTTCAGGCTGTGGATGAATTGTTACAGTCTGACCCTCATCTTCAATGTCAGCGTGTACTGCAATTTCTGTTCCCTCACGGTAGAGAGCTTCAAAAACTACAATCTCTGTTTCTTTGGTAATTACAGAACCGTCAAAGGTAAAGGAGACTGTCACTTCGCTGTTTGCTTTTTCTGCTGTAAAGGTTACTTCTGAGGTGATTTCCTTACCGTCTACAAGAAATGGTTTGCCTGTTGCTTTATCCATCAAAATACCTTTAACCGTGTATTCTTTGCCGGGTACAAGGTGCTTGTATGACACGACATCATCAATAGTTACATCGCCGTTTACCGTAAATTCCTTTTTGCCGTCAATGGCTGCTGTAGTTTTCAGTTCAGGAATTTTATCGTTCAGTACGTTAATTTCAACAACTTCCTTGTTCTCTGAAATTGTCATGGGATAGCTTTCACCATTTGGAAGATATCCCGTGGCAGGCTTTAATTCACAGACAATGTATTCGCCGTATGGAACATTTTCAAAAGTGAAGATTCCTTCCTCATTTGATTCGGCTGTAAAGATTGCTGTTTCTTCTGTGAATTCGGTTTCATTATTACTGAATAAGCCGAACAATGCGCCTGTGATTTTTTCGCCTGTTTCACGGTCTATCTTCAAGCCTTTGATTGTGCCGTAAATAATGCTGTTGATGATTGGCTCACCGTCATTTACAGAGATATGAACACTCGCTGTATCCTGTCCTGCATATTCAAATACAACGGGGTATTTTCTATCGGAAAGAATGTAGTGGTTATCTGTGCTGATTTCCTTAACATAATATTTCCCGATTGGAAGGTCGGTTTTGAAAGTTGCTTTGCCTTTTTCATCGCAAGTAACTATTTCAATCAGTCCGTTCTCCGGAATGACTGTGCCGTTTGAAGCCTTTAAATCTTCGTCAGCGTAAAGTCCGAATGAAACATTGAGAATTTCGTCATTATTGCCAATGTTGAATTTTTCGTCCTGTTCAAGAATTTTTGTAAGGTCGATTTCAACCTTTTGCCTGTCGTTTGTAAATGAGGTTGAGGTGTTGGTTACCTTTTCGTTCTGTCCTGAGTAGGTAAGTTCAACCGTATGAGGTTCGGAATTGATAACTGTTCCATACGGAGCAACGGTTTCAACAACACGATATTTACCGAGGTAAAGCAGTTTGCTTGTTGCAGTGCCTTTTTCATCCGTAGTAATGGTATCAACAAGAGTATCCTTTGTATATCTGATAGTACCGTCAGGTGTTGTAATGTCCTCATCTGCATAAATTTCAAACACTGCACCTGACAAACCGCTTACAGAATATTCGGGCTGATAGATGGTCGGAAGTGCAACATCATTTCCGTTTTCATCAGTATATCCGCCGCCGACTGCAGTTACATTCGAGAAAATCTCGCCTGTTTTTTCAATGGTAATTGTACCTTTCTGAGGTGTATTTTTCTTCTCGGTTTTTACGATTGTAACGCCGTTTTCTTCGCTTATCTTTTCTGCTGTAATGTCAAAATATACAGGTGTACTGTCGAGGATATATCCGTAGGGAGCCTGCACTTCAACGACTGAATAACCTTTGCCGTAGGGCAGAGTTTCGGGTGTGATGAGATAACCCTCGCTGTTCGTGTAGAAAGTATCAATCTCTGTAACAGTCGGATAGGTGTAGGTCATAGTCACGAGCTTTCCGTCAGAATTATAAATCTGAAAGCCTGCGCCTGCATACGGAATCTGTTTGCCTGTTTCAGAATCAACCTTTACAATCTTTACATAGCTTTCAAGTGAAGAGTTGTTTATGAGATATTTATAGGTTTTGCCATCCTCGTTTACAAAGACATCAAAATCGGCTATAAACTCCGTACCGTTCCAACCTTTGGTCTGATGAACCGTGTATGTTCCGTAGGGCAATTCCTTTGTTTCTGCAAAGCCGTACTCGTCACATACAAGATTATCTCTTTCGGATTCTTTTGCTTTTGCATAGCTTCCCGATGATTTCAGATACACCTGAAATTCTGCACCAACTTCGGGAGTTTCAATTTTTGTACTGCCGTCATCGGTGTGCTTAATTATTGAGATTTTGCCCTTTAAAATATCCTCGGTTACACTCATTGAAATGCTGTTATTTTCAATGGTGTATTTCTTTGCTTCTACACCGATATGATATTCGGTTTCGTCAAGCAGATAACCCTCACTCGGCTCAATTTCTTTCAGAGTCCAGTTGTCACCGCACACATAGTATGAAGTTGTAAAACTGCCGTTTTTATCGGTGGTGTACTTGTCAACCAACTTGCCGTTATTGTAGATTCCGTAAACTGCTCCTGCAAGTGTTGCATCACCCTGTACAGACTTTGTTTCAGCGTCTGTTTTTTTAACAGTAAGATTCCACTTTTTAAGAACATTACTGAAAGATACAGTTGCCGTTTTTCCACTTTCAACATTTACGGTCTTTGATTTTTGTTCGACATACTCTGTCGGAGTATGCTCGGTAACCGTGTATTTTCCGGGAACAAGGTCGGTTAATGTGAAAGTACCATTTTCGTCTGTAGTAGCAATTTTGTTGTAATCAGTACCTGTTACCTTGAATTTTATACCTTTGACAACTCCGTCCTCCGAAGTCTTTTTAAGTTTCAAATTACCTGCATTGGTTTTTACTTTGAAATACGCTCTTATCGGGTCAGCGTCATTTTCAACGCCTGTGATTACATCCTGCAAAGTAGCATCTCCATAGGGAACAAGCACAGTTTTGCCGACATCGGGCATTGATTTTGCAGAGTTGAATGTTACTGCATCGTTGACGGTCGAAGTTGAAGTCAAGGTCAACCTGTTTCCTGATACAGATACACTCACACCGCCTGTTGTCTTGAAGCTGAAATCTGAAAGAATACTGTTGCTGTCGGTGAGTGTTAAAGTGTACTTTCCGTCTGAATATTTCATCTCATAGGTTTCATCCTTTGAAGCGATTGCACTTGCAAAACTCGGAACGGTTGAATAATTTGCAAGGCTTTTTGAGATTGCATTGTAAACCGACTTGACTCCGGGGTTTGCTCCGTCCGCACAGATACCGTCAATGAACTTTGTATTCGTACACTTGTACCCGTCAGCAGTACTTCTGCAACCAGAAACAAATTCCCATACTATCAGCTGAGTTGCCACCCATTTCTGATCCTCTGTTCCGCTTAAGCTTTTTCCTGAACCGGGTTTGCCGTAGAGCAGAGCGAGGTTGATTGCTTTCTGCTTTGCAGAGCCTAAATTCTTCCAGACGGTCGAACCGTCCTCGGTCAGCGTATTGCCTGAGTAGAGTGTATGACCGGGTTCAATGCAGTAGGCTTCTTTGCCATCTGCAAAAATCTTGCACAACTCTTCTCCGGGAGTTCCGACCGTGTAGCCGTTGCTGACTGTTGTCTGCTGAAATTTGATTGTGTTTCCTGTACTGTCATAACAGTAGTCAAAGGTAATTGTAACTTTATCACCGCTTGCTGCACTTACAGGGAGTGAGAACATTGTTCCGAATATTACGGCAACCACGAGTAAAAGTGCAGTTATTCTTGTGAATTTCTTATTTCTGATTAACTTAGTCATTTTTAAAATCCTTTCATAAAAAATATGGGGCAAGATTTTTCACTTGTCCCGATTGATGTCTTATTCTGTTTTAAATACAATCATAATTTCATCGCCTGCCCTTCATTGAAATCTTCATCTATATCATCAGACTGCTCACTGCCGTCCGTTATATTTACATATTCGCCGATAATGTTCAGCGCTTCGCAGTAACTGCCAGAACTCATAACACGACTGCACATTTCTTTTGCTTCGTAAGCCATACTGTTTTGCTTTAATGTACGGCTTGCAATTCCTAACAGATTGAATATATTGCCATCCTGACCTATCAATGCACAGTCGGGTTTGACCTTTTCTGCTTTGCTCTGTTCATCGATAATAAAACCACCGAGCTTGTTATCTACATAATCGGAAAGCCAAGTTCCGGCAAAGGCTGTGTAGGACTGTAATCTCCACATTGCAAGCTTGCCGATGTCAAGGTGGACATCGGCAAATGGATAAAGTATACAGGTAACGCCGTCATTTTGAAACACAGAAACATGCTCAAACTTTGTGTCGTCAAGAAGTATTCCTTTGTCCGTAAGCATTTTATTGATGCCGTCCATCCATTCTTTAATTTCACCTCCACAGCCCTGCAAGATAAGACCTTCCTTGCCGTTCATACGGCGGAGATCTGTTAGAGTTATTTGGTTTATTTTCATTAAGATCAATCCTTTCAAAAAATAACAGCACCCGATTAAGAGTGCTGTCTATACTTTATTTAGCAGTAAACTACATATATTTTGTTGTTTTCCGCTATCACATTGAATGATAAGTCGCTTGGGACTATGTCGTCACTTTGGTAGTAGTAGGCTACATACTTAACATCGCCGTAGCAATCTGCCGTCAGGCTTTGTGTATCATCATAATATGATGCGTTTGTGGGTGAGAACCAGCTTGCGTTGCCTGTGTTCAGTGAGGAATCATATTTCATTCCGAGCTGCTGACCATAGGCTATGCAGGCACTCACCGCATAATGAACATCAACCGTTTTTGCTTTGGAAGGCGGTTGCGAAGTATTGTCCGTTGGTTTCTGCGTTGGCTTTTTCGTAGGCTTCTGCACAAGCTTTTGCGTTGGCTTTTCAGCAGGCTTTTGAGTAGAATTTTCAGTTTCTTTTTTAGCAGTCGATTCTGATTTTTGCTTATTACTGTTCGCTGTATTCTTGCTGATATTCCGAACCTCGGATTGTGTTTTCTGAATCGGAGCCGTTGCCGAAACAACCGCCGAATTTTGCTCACTGTCGGCTTTTTCTTCGGTTTTGGCATTCTGTCCCGAAGGCTCTGTTTCTTTTGAAACTGTGGTTTTTTCGGTGTTGGTTGTTGTTTCGGTTGTTGCCATTTCAGAACTTTCCGCAGATGCAGAAACACCCACGGAAGTTGAAACCGTGGGTGATAAAGAACTGTTATACATTTTTTCTTCTGCCGTACAATCTGTGAATGTTCCTGCCATTAATATTATGCTTATCATTATTGCGATTTTCTTTTTCATACTATCGCCGTCCTTTCAAGCACTAAGTATATCCAAAGAATTTCAAATGTCCAGAGTTTTTTTGGGAATACAGACTGGAATACATCAATCTTTACATTGATAAGATCTTAATCTTCCATCATTGTAAGCTCTGCAATAAAATATACAAGAATTTCATAAGCCTCTTTGATGTCATCATCTGAATAAGCCATTGTGCCTCTATGCAATATATTATTTCTAAACGGAATCCTCATACTGATTTCATTTTTATAGTTGTCTGTATTGGAAAATACAATAAATACAATTCCTGCTAGAAGAATTTTTCGATAATTCTCAAGCTCCATCTCATGTACGCCATATGCATTATCAGATATAATTTTTTTCACTTTATCCTTAGCTTTTCTTTCATAATTTGCAGTTTGAAATACAAGTGCTTCAAAATGAGCCAATAGTACAACTATTTTTTCTCTTGGCAACATAGTATTTGATTCAATTATTGATAAGACATATTGATCTAATTCCGACTTATTTCCCTTGTTATGAAGAGTTTGTACGTTCATATCAAATGATGTATTCCCAAATAATTCTTGTATCCATTCGATTTCTGCATAAGTGATCTCTGACTTTTCTAACTGCGTTATATGATGGAATAATTCTGTATCTTGGATGTCATCAGGTAAATTGCTAAAAAAATCTACAAGATTTTTAAAAGTATCTGTTCTCATGAATTCAGTCAATGCTTTATTAACAGATATCATTGTCTTGCCTATTTTTTCTGATAATTCAAGTAATTGCTTTTCCCAATTGTCCAATAATAGCCCTCCAATATACCTCGTCTCATCATGTCATCGTGCATCGAAGACTTCCGTAATAGAAACAACTTAACAAATTGCGATTTATAATACAGATATTATACATTACTCCAAAGCAACGGTCAACTGAATTTACATACTCTGTGTAAAGCTCTCCGTTTCATCCTCTGACATATTCTCGGATTCATCTTCGCTCTGCTGTTCATCAAGTGCCTGATGATACGCTTCCATAACCTTGCTGTTGAGTAAATCTCTGACTTCTTTGGAAATCGGGTGAGCAATCTCGCTGAACTTCGTTTCGCCGTTTTCATCAACATAGTTACTTGCAGGCATTGCAACAAATAAGCCTTTTCTAGAATTCATCACTCTGATTCCGTGAATAGCCACCGCACCGCTGACAGTAACGCTTGCAAACGCCTTTGTGTTGCAATCATCTACATCAACGAGCTTATCAATTCTTACCTTGATATACGGTAGTTTCCTTTTCTGATTGTTGTGTTTATTTACTTTGAAGTTAGTATTTTGTGCCATTATAAAATCACCTCCGATTTAGCGTTTCTGTTTTTCTGCCCACAGCAGAGAGAGATGCAGAAGTGCATCTCTCTGTGCTTCCTCGGACAGACTGTCGAGGAAGTCTTCAAGGGTGAAATTTTCCTCGAATTCTTCTGCAAATTCATTACAGTTGTCGCAGATTTTTTCTCGCCTGACAAGTACCGAGCCGCCATCCTGTTGGATGAATGATAAAACATCGTTGTATCTGAATCCGATTCGTTGACGGATTTCATAGGGGATTGTAATCCTTCCTTTTTTTCCGAGAACTCTGTAAATTTTAAGCACTACTCGTCCTCGCTTTCCGCAAGCTCTGCTCTGCACTCATCACAGATACAGTCGCAACAACATTCTTTGCAATCATCATCGCACCTCTCAATCAGAATTACTCCGTCCAAAGCCGAAATTTGCACAGCACAGTCAGATGTAATTCCTGCAACTATCAATGCATCAAGCGGTATGCTTACATAAACTCTACTTTCCATTGTTAATAATACACTCCTTAAAGATTTGTTCTAAATCAATTTGTTGTTCTGTTGTCAAGTCAAGCAGGCTCAACTGCAACGGCCTGTTTCTCTGCCGTTCATACATATCGTAGTTGCTGATTAGCAGTTCAGGGAATTGCTCGCCTGCATTAATTCGCTGTTTCATATTGTGAAGCCTTGTGAAATCAAAAAATGAATATCCATCATATAAATTACGTATTTCCTCACAATCATTGTATGATACAAGCCATTTGCCTTTTGCATTTGCAAGTGCGTTTTTTAGCCTTAAATGGTCGTCCCAAGTAAATCCGCATTGATACACATACTCGCTTGAGAAGTATGGCGGATCACAGTAGAAAAATGAGTTTTCTCTGTCATAATGCTTTATCAGGACTTCAAAATCCTGATTTTCAATCACAACATTTTCAAGTCTTTTGCCGACTTGCTCTATCAGTTTGAAAAGACTAACAACCGAAAACGGCTGACAGGCAAAGGATTTGCCACCGCTTGAGTAACTGTATCGCAGGAGTTTAAGAAACATTACGGCTCTGCGCAAATCGTAGTCCTGTTTCTTTCTGACATATAGCTCTATGATTTCTTCTGCTTTCAAGTCGGGAAGAATAATCTTCGTCAGTTCCAATTCCTCATCAAGGTACTTATCGTCAAACTTTTCCTGTTTAAAAAAGTTCTTTATTGCATTGAAATCATCCCTTGAATTAAGCGGATAAAATCCGAGTTCTTTTATGAACGCCATAGGTCTGTCACGCATACAGCGAAAAAGGTTTACAAGATTATGATTGAAATCGTTGTAAACCTCCATTTTATCAGGCTTTTTCTTGCCTAAAAGTACCGCTCCCGAACCTCCGAAAGGTTCAATATACCTTTCGTAATTCAGAGGAAACAGGGCGTACAAAATATGAAGGACGGAAGTTTTGTTTCCCATCCAACTCACAGGGGTTTTAATAAATCCCACCTCCAAATCAAGCCTTTATGAATTTATCAATCGCCCCTGAAACGACAAAAAGCCGTTGATTAAGTATTTAACTCAACCAACGGCTTATATATATTGAAACCAATATCAGTCGTTCGGAACGATTGATATTAGTTGTTGTTATTTAAATTTTACTGTCTGCCTTTTTAATAATCTTACCGATTTCAGAGATTACATTGACTGTAACGGCGTTACCAGCCATCTTATAAAGTCTGCTGTCAGATAGTCCTGTTGCTTTTGCCTTGTCGAACTGATCGTCCGTGAAGCCTTGTAATCTCCAGCACTCCCTCGGAGTAAGCTTTCTTATTCTGCCGATATGGACTTCTCCGTTTGGATCAACAAAAGCAACTGCGAATTTTTCATTGTTATCGAGAACATCTGAATTTTCTACAAACACTCCCGAATGTTCAGCTTTTCGGTTACTGATTCCCGAGTCGTGCCTTGCGGTTATGCATCTTGCAATTTCTGTCAGCTTCGGATCGGGGTTCAGGTCGATGAAATGGACACGAGTGTCCATTTCATTAGATTCATTTCGCCCGACCGGTTTGACACTTTGTGTCAACGGTCGATGGCTAATTCTATCATTTTCCCTTTCAGGTAAAAGATAGAATACAGCCTGCGTTGCAGAAGTTGTCAGAGTATGCGCTATCTGACTTCCTACTCGACCTCGTCTTGAGTTCTGTCCCGAAAAAGCAGTATCAATGCTGTCACCGGGATATGCGATCTGATAACCGTCTTTGGTCTTAGATTTTATCGGCAAGCCAAAGTTTTCAGTATCTTCAATAAGATAAAGTCCGCTATGACCGCCGAAACCGCCTGAACCGCTTGTAAGCGTACAGCTTACTCCTTTTGATGAGTAAATTTGCTCACCTTGCGTTGGCTTTTCTTTGTATAAGAGCTTTTCCGCTTGCTTGAGTGAAAGATAATACTTCTCCGGCACATTGTCCTCTAAGATATCCGATAATGAACACTCGATTTCTTGACTGGGGTACTCCGAAATTTTTGCTGTTAAGTACCTGCCAGCACACATCATACCCCTCGTCGGTGCAAGCTGTGCTTACTCGTTTCCAACCGCAAGCGGTAAAAACTCGCACGCTATGCTGCACCTCCTCTCCCCAAAAAGCTTAATGCTTTTCGGGGACCCTGTATTCAATGTATTGAGGATTGTTTCAAATGTTTTCCCTGAGTCATGGTTAAGCAGACCGGGAACGTTTTCCATGTAGATATACTTAGGTTTTTTAACGGCAGCAATTCGAGCAATCTTGAAAAACAGCGTTCCTCTTGTATCGTCAAATCCTTTTCTTGCTCCTGCAATTGAGAAAGACTGACAGGGAAATCCTCCAACAAGAAGGTCGAAATCGGGTAACTGTTCGGGTACAATTTTTCTTGCGTCATCAAAGTAAAGTTCACCTCCTGTATCGTACATTGCTTCATATGCCTGCTTTGCATACTTGTCGATTTCGCAGTATCCGACGCACTCAAAACCGCCGATGCCAGCAAACATATCAAAAAATCTGATTGCCATAAATCTTCAGCTCACCGAAGATTTATAGATTAAAAAACACCTCACATTTCCATTGTCATTCCGCTATCCTCATCAGGAGTTTCATCTTCAACTTCTGACATGGATTGGTTTTCTGTTTCGATTTCTTCCTGTGTGAGCTTTCTGAATGAGTCCTCACCGGGAACGATACCAATGGTTCGATTGTTATCCCACTCAGGGAATATCGTTCCCATTGAATCAACAAATTTAACTGTTCCTCTTGTGCCTGCCGGAACAGGTGCGTGTGGGTCATTCATATGGATAAGCTCAATTCTTGTTCCCGGCGGATACAATTTCTTTGTGCTTTCAGCTATTCTGCGCTGTCTTTCATATTCGTTCAAGTTATACATCTCCTATTTTTTTAGTTTTGATTCAAGCAATATCCATTAGTAGGACTCCTGATTTTTATAGTCATATAATCAACCTCATTCTTTCTTTTTATTTGTGTTGAGATTTTTGTTATCAGAGAAATGTGCCTGATTATTTTCATCGCAGTCATCATTACGCCTGTCAAAATTAGGTTTCTGTCGCATCTCTCTTTCAAACCTCCGGAGTTCGGGAGTGTCGGTAAAATGCATTTAAAATCATTCCTTTCAAATTTTTTGCAAATAAAAAAGGCAACCGTTCTAATCAAAAAATTAAAACGATTGTCAAATAAAAAAAGAGCCAATTACTATATCTCTAAAATAAGAAATATAATGATTGACTCATATATTTGATAATATTAAATTAAGCAGATTAGCGAAAGTAATCAGTTTTCTTTACCTTTAACTAAATTTTGTAGCTTTTCAACATCTTCATCTTTAGTTTCAGAATCCTTTACTATTTGGATAATTGAGTTCATAAGAACATCAAATTGTTTGTCTGTCATATTTTCGAACTCCATATCTTTTCCTTTCCGATAAATCAATTATCACTTCTACCGGAAATAAATTTTGTATATAAATAATTGAGGCTCATAGAAAAACTATGAGCCTCTTTTGGCTCCCCCAACTGGGCTCGAACCAGTGACATCATGATTAACAGTCATGCGCTCTACCGACTGAGCTATGGAGGAATATATAGCAAAACACCCGTTTGGGTGTATGCTTTGTGTTGGCATCTCCCTATCTTTCCGGGCCGTCACCAGCCAAGTATTTTCGGCACCACTGAGCTTAACTTCTGTGTTCGGTATGGGAACAGGTGGACCCTCAGCGTCATCAACACCAACTTATTAACTTTTGTTTCTCTCTTGAGAACAGTATTGATTATACTACGGGCTGCACCAAATGTCAACACTTTTTTTAAAAAAATTTAAAAATTCTTTTAAAACCCTGAAAAGCCCGTATTTATCCCGATTTATCGCCGTTTTAATTGTCATTAAACCCGATATATACTTGATGCGGTGAAAAATTATACATATTTTGGTTTGTTAAAGCGTAAAAAATAGGATGCCGTTGTTTGCCGTAAATTATTGACTAAACGGATAAAAATGTGTACAATTAAATAGATTAGAACAGATTGGGATGTTTAGAATGAATAATGTAAATAAGTGTAAAATGCTTTTGTCATCACTCTCTGTATTCAGAGGTATAATGAACAGAAGCGTTCCGAAAGCCTTTTATGAACTTTTGCTTTCGCTCGACAAAAAGCCTGAGGAATTTCTCGGTGCATACGGCAAGCTTTGCTCAATGCTTTGCGAAAGAGGCTGTGCGGATAAGTTCGCATTTGCAATCAGCGAAACGGCTCTTTTTGACGATAACTGTTTTGCCCGTGCCGCAACAGCCGGCAGACAGGGCGAGTTACCCGAAAATGTTGTTTCTGCCGTTAAGACAGACTGCGACGCTATTTTAACAGCCGCAAAGCTTACTTCCGATGAAGTGCTTGAGGCATATACCTATGCCGATGAAATCAAGGAGCTTATTCCGATTCTTCCAAAGTGGCAGACAGGCAAGTGCGCTCCGTGCTTTGACGGATTTGACGGTTCACTTGACAAGCTTTCTGCTTATTATAAGGAAAACGGTTGCGGAATGTTTGCCCGTTACAAGGCGTTCATCTGGCGTGACGGTGACATTCAGCCTGTTGAGCATCCGGACAAGATTGATATGGATACATTTACGGGATATGAGCGTCAGAGAAGTCAGGTTGTAAACAACACACTTTCATTTATTCAGGGCAAGAGCTGTAACAACTGTCTGCTTTACGGTGATAAGGGTACAGGTAAAAGCTCAACAGTCAAGGCAATTGCAAACGAGTTCCGCAAAGACGGACTCCGCATTGTTGAAATGCCTAAGGACAGGCTCATTGACTTTCCGCTTCTTGTTGACAAGATTGCCGCTCTTCCGCTTAAATTCATTATATTTATTGATGATCTTTCGTTCCAGCATCAGGATCAGAGCTATACAACCCTTAAAGCTGTGCTTGAGGGCGGACTTGCGGCTCGTCCCGATAATGCGTTGATTTATGCAACATCAAATCGCAGACACCTTGTTAAGGAAAGCATTTCCGACAGAACGCATACTGTTGATGATATCAATGTTCGTGACAATATGCAGGAAAGTCTTTCGCTTTCGGACCGTTTCGGTCTTGCAGTCTGCTACACAATTCCTTCAAAGAATGATTTTCTTGAAATTGTATATTCTCTTGCAGAGCAGAGAGGTGTCAAGATGACTCACGAAGAGCTTGCACTCGGCGCTGAGCAGTTTGCACTTTCAAGAGGCGGTCGTTCGCCAAGATGTGCAAGACAGTATGTTGAATCGCTGTTTTGCTGATTAATCGGAGGTCAGTTATGAAAACAAAAATAATTTCAATTGCTCTTGCAGTTGTGACAATGCTTTCGGCAGTTGCGCTTTTCAGCGGTTGTTCTGACGGAGAATATCCTGTTGAGGTGGCAAACATCACGATAGAAAGTCAGCCAAAGAACATAGTTGTTCTTGATGCGCCGACAGCCGATATCCTCATCGCAACAGGCTATGACAGATATATTGTGGGCAGAAGTGATGAGGTTGACCAGCAGTCAATCGCAGTTGCCCCGAGCGTCGGTTCATATGAAAATCCCGATACCGACAAAATTATCAATTCCGGCACAAACCTTGTGTTTGCAGGTCAGTCAATAAATGAGGACGCAAAGAAGAAGCTTCAGGACAAGGGTATTCAGGTTGTCACAATGTCACACGGTGACACTCCCAAGCAGGTTGAAACAAACTATGTGACAATCGGCAAAATTTGCGGCGGCACAAAAACGGGCGCAAAGAAGGGTGAAGATACCTACAATGAATTGCTTGATAAGATGAACAACTACAAACAGCAGGTTAATAACAGAAATTCCGGTATTCTTGATACGGTTTGTTATCTCTATACAGAAAACGACAGACTCAAGATGATGACAAGCGGAACATACGGCGATATGCTCCTCGGTTATACGGGGGCGGTTAATGCCGCAGTAAACATCAGCGACAACAATGTTGATGTTGCAACTCTCAAGATTGCAAATCCGAACTTTATCTTCTATGCAGACAAAGCTACTCTTGATAAAATTAAGGGCGATACAACACTCGCAAGTCTTGGCGCAGTCAAGACAGGCAAAATCCTTGAGGTTTCGCTTGAAGAAATGTCAAGACCCGGCAATACTGCTCTGGAAGCACTTGAAAAAATGGTTTACTTTATGTATCCCGACCTCAAGCCAAAGTCTGCAACAGACACAACAAAGGCTCAGGATGCGACAGCGTCAAAGACTGACGCAACAACCGCAACTCAGGCAACAACAACCGCAAGCAATTCAAAGTCGGTTGCCGATAAGTATAATCTTACCATTACATCAGACCTTTCACTCAAGCAGGAAGATGAAAATGACACGGTAAAGGCTATGCAGCTCCGCCTTTATAACATCGGTTACATTGCCGACAAGGACAATGTGACAGGCTACTACGGCGAAGTAACAGCCGAGGCTGTTAAGAAATTCCAGAAAAAGAACGGTCTTAAAGAAACAGGTACAGCCGATAACGCAACTCTTGTATTGCTTTTTGACAGTTCAGCAAAAAAAGCCAAATAATTCAAATTGAAATTGGAAAATTAATGTTGGCAGTGTACCACCGCCCGTAATTTGAGAAGATAGTTAGATAAACGAAATGCATCAGATGCCCGAATAAGGCTCTGATGCATTTTTATTTTATGTGGAAGTGTATGAGTGCCCCTACTGACTTGCGACATTTACAAAATTTGTTTTTGTTGAAAAGCGTTTTGTTTCATGATACAATAACCAAGTCGGCTTCTTCCGTCAGGAAGGAGGTGAACCTGTTGTATTACATAACTTCTCTTTTTATTTCTATCGTGGCAGGTGTAATTAGCTACTACATCTGTAAGTGGGTTGATAGGAAGTAGCCCGACAAAATCCCAAAAGAAACCCCCGAAGGCGGCCACCTTCGGGGGTTTCACTTGCATGAACCTGTGTTCATAACTTCTCTTTAGCTATCTTGATTATAGCACATAAGCTATTTGTTTGCAAGTGATTTTTATAATTGTCCGTTTTGTTTTATGATTTATTTTTAGCATAATATCTGTGCCATTACAAAATTGCGAAAACAATTACAATACTACGCTCGGGAATAATATGTTTTTGACATTACAAACTGTCTACATGAATTGGGAACGACGGCGGTCGCAAGGCTACCCCTACAGTCGGGCATTAAATTTGTTAAAAAACAAACTATCTTCCCGACATTCATTTTCCATTTCTCATTTTCAATTTTCCATTTAAAAAAGTTCCGGGTGCATTCGGCTGTAGTGAAAAATGTACTGCTGGGCGATGCCGGCGTACTGACCGAAATCGTCACCATTCATATTCGGGAACAGCTTTTCCATTGCCCGTTTCATCCACACATCAATCGGAAAAGCCTCAATTCTGTGCATACCGAAAAGAAGTGTGCAGTCGGCAACCTTTTTGCCGACGCCCGTAATTTTCATAAGCTCCGCTCTTGCGTCTTCATAGTCAAGCGTGAAACAGCTGTCAAGATTCACCTCGCCGTTTGCAACCTTTTGTGCCGCATCAATAATGTAACGGTTGCGAAATCCTGCTCTCAGCGGTGCAAGGTCATCGGGTGAAAGTTTTGCAAGTGTTTCGGCTGTCGGGAACGCAAATTCTCCGTCATCAAGCCGTGTGCCGAAGTTCTCGCACAAACGCTCAACAATGCCTTTGATTCGCTTTATATTGTTGTTCTGCGAAATGATGAATGTGCAGAGTGCCTCAAAAGGCTCTTGTCTTAAAATCCTTATGCCCGGGGCGTACTTTGCCGCCTCGTTCAGAACGGGATGTATTGTGCTGATTTCTTCACGGATTTTTCCGTAATCAAGCGAAAAGTCAAAGTAGCTGTACCAGATGTTTTTGAAATCGTCAGCCGTTGCATTTTCAATGTACATATCCGTTTTGTCAAGGCTGACGGTTACGCTTTTGCCGTAGGCAACACCGTGAAAAGAACCATCGTCCTGCGACTTCCAACGAAAGCTCTGACCGCAGTCGAGAGTCTGCGCAAGGTCAAGGTCATGCACATCGGTTATTTTGATTTTGTTGTCGAGTTCAATACATTCCATGATTTTCACCGCCGAAATTTTCTTAATAAAGTATATCACATTCGGGAAAATTATGATATACTTTATTTAAAATTGAAAATGGAAAATTGAAAATGGAAAATGAATGTCGGGAAGATAGTTTGTTTGTAAAACAGATTTCAGTCCCGACTGTATTTCAGACAGGAACTCATTGAACGCAAGCCTTGATGAAATATTTTGTTTAAACACATATGTTTTGATATGATGAAAACGGTATGTTATAACCACCACATTAACTCAAAAGGAGGATTATTGTGAAAGAAACTATCTGCACAATTCCGATTAACGATATATTTATGCCGAAATGCGGTTGTCCGTTTTGCCGAATGGAGAGTATGCTTGAGGAGCAGTATGTAAAATTCATTACGGGCGATGCGATGATGGAGCCTAATATCAGGATTGAAACCAACAAAAAAGGCTTTTGTCACCGCCATTTTTCGCAGATGTTTGAAAAAGGACAAAAACTGCCGAATGCGCTTATTCTTGAAAGTCATCTTCAGGAAATTATTGATAACGATATGCCGAAAAAGCTGAAGGGCAAGCCTGATAAGAAACAGCTTGAAGTCATTAAAAAGCGACTGGATTCGTGTTATGTATGCGACAGAATCGAGTGGGATATGCACCATTTTTGCGACACGATTTTTGTTGAGTGGGCAAAGGGAGAGGAGTTTTATAAGCTGTACAACGAACAGCCGTTTATCTGCTTTAAACACTACGATTTTATTATGAATGTTGCAACCCAAAAGAGCAAGCTGCCGTCAAAGCTTTTACCGCAGTTCTATGCCGAAACAGCAGGTCTTACAAAAAAATATCTGCTGTCGCTTAAAGAAGATATCACATATTTCTGCTCAATGTTTGATTACCGCAACCACGGCAAAGATTGGGGAAGCTCCAAGGATTCAATTGAGAGAAGCATTGAATTTTTGACAGGCGAAAAGCCGTAAACGGCGAGCCGACTTTTTATGTTCGTGAAGACAGTTTGTGAATATCAAAAAACATATTATGCCCGAGCGAAAGTTATTAAATGTAAAATTGAAAATTGAAAATGGAAAATTAATGTCGGGAAGACAGTTTGCAAAATTAAATGCAATGTCTTCCCGACTGTTTTATTAATATGAAATTTACTGTTTATTTATATGGCGAACACGGTTCGCCGCTACTGACAAATTTTTGATATAAACAAAGATTGCATCAGAACCTTACTCGGGTATCTGATGCAATTTCTTTATCCGACTGTCTTCTCGAATAGACTGCGGTGGCACACCGCCGACCGCAATTTGCAATTTTACATTTTCAACTTTCAATTAAAAAAGTTCCGTTAGGACAGATATGTTCTCGCCTTTGCGAAACTCTTACCGACTGTCATTAGCACTGCCATACTGCCATAACGGCGTTGAAGTATTCGTCAGAGAGAACCTTTCTCAACTGTTCTCTGCCGGATTCGTCATTCATATATGCATTGCGGATGTTTCCGCCGACCTGCATTTCTTCACCGTTAAAGGTCAAAAACTGCTGCCTGAGTACCGAAACGCTGTCCTTCGTGAGCATATCGAGTGTGATTTTTTCTTTAAGTTCCATTTTTCATACCTCCGTTATTTTTATATTTTGTAAATCAAAGAAAAGTTTACCTGCTCATCAGCGACGAAATTATAAGCCTGTTTATTGAGCGGAGTAAACTGCAGCCAAGCTGATTTACTTGCACTTCCTCTGAACATTCCGCCGTTTTTGCTTATGCCGATATCATGAACAATCACATCCGATTTGTTTGAGAAAGGCATATTGAGCAAAGATATTGAAGATGTTCCGCCTAAAGATGTTGCGTTCATAATGACGGTGACATTGACAATAACGATATCGCCAATTTTTTCATAAAGGCAAGTTGCAGATTTTATTTTATCAATCAGAGTAGAGTATGGAGTAAGAGTAGCTGTACCAAGTTCGATATTTGACGAATCGTATTTTGAGCCGATGCTCATATCCATACGGGCTAATCTTTCATTAAGGGGTTTGTTGTCAGCTTTTGCGTTAAGCAGAATGTCAACCTCATCCGACGAGTAGCTGTCGGCACTATCCCAGTAGTTGTCGGTAAGATACTTGATACTCGGATAATTTTGAGTATAGTCGGTAATCTGAGAGGAATCACTTACCTTGTTTAAATTGTCCTCTTTTTTTGAAATGTCGGACTGTTCAATTAACTTTTTGGTTTTGTCAATTTCAGTCCGACAAAGCTTTGTTTCGTCAAGAAGCTTTTGCGTTTCTTCACGAAGCTTCAGCGTTTCTGAGTTCGGATTAAGGTACTCTTTGTCTTCAATCGGAATACTCTCGTCTGCATAAAGCGTGACGATCTGAGTTTGGAAAACATAGCCGTTTTCGCCTCTGCCTTCAAGCTGAAGTTCAAAATAGCCGTGCATGAAAATGTCGTTTTTTCTGACCTTCCACACAAGTTTTGTGCCTGTTTCATCAATTGCGGTGCTGTCGGGAATTACCGAATTTACACTGCCGTCGGCAAAACGCAGATGAATGAAGTAGTCAACCGTAATGTCGCACATTCCCCGAATTAAAAATTCCTGTGTTTCGGCAAGATTTTCACCCGTGATGCCGACGCAGTTTGCACCGTCAAAAGTTTTTGGTTTTCGTTTGTCATAGATAATCATTTTTACACCTCCACTTAAAGAGGCAAAAACACGAAAAAATGCATTGTTTTATGCAATTTTCAGAAAAATTTTTGAAATTTTTTTAATTTCCCGTCACAAGGGGAAAACGGTTGCAATTGCAATGTTTTGTGATATAATCTAATTTGAATAATTTGAACGAATTGACTTAAACAGAAGAGAAGAAAAACGGTTTGTTCCGTGACGATTAAGAGGACGGAATTGTGTGCCGATGTACAAATTACGGCTTTTTTCGTTGCAAACCGTTTGAACGAAGGGGGACGGCAACACGCCGTGATATAAAATGAGAAAATATGTAGAAGTTTTTACTCGTGATCATTTGCCAAAGCTGAGGGATCAGCTGTTGTTTTCAGGATTGACGGATCACGAAATTTTTATGTTCATACAATATGCAAAACCGTACTATCTGTCGCTGAACCGTGGCGAAACGGCACGGGTTGAAAACAAGTTCAGCCATATGACGGGACTTGTGTTTTCGGGAACTGCATACCTTTATTCTGTGGACTACAACGGCAACAAAAGTCTGCTCAAAACAATTCGCAGCGGCGAGTCAAGCGGAACGCTTTACGCAATGTTTGACTACTACAATACTCTTGTTGAAATTATGGCAGGAGAGGACTGCGAAATTCTTTTTATTCCGCCGGAGCCGATGTTTATAACCGAGGATTCGCTTGCTTCGATTCAGCAGAAAATCCTCGTCAATATGCTTGCGTCACAAAGACAGGTGTTTTTGCAGATTTCGGAACACCTTGCCTGTCTTTCAAAGCGAAGTATCAAGGGCAAATTTATGCACCTTCTTCAAATCTATTGCAGGCGTGAGCGTAGCTGTGAGGTTGATCTGCCGTTCTCCCGTGACGAGCTTGCAAACTATCTTGCGGTTGACAGAGCGTCACTTTCAAGAGCACTCGGTGAACTGAAAAAAGCAGGAATTATTGAATTTAAAAAGAGCCATTTCAAACTGATTGAAACAGCTGAATATCATTTTGATTAAAAACGGTCGGCAAACGGTGTTCTGTTTCCTTTCACCGCCGACTAAAATATAACGGAGGATAATATTATGAGTTTTGTGGAATTACTGCTGTTCGGCATCGGCTTGTCTATGGATGCATTTGCGGTTTCAATTTGCAAGGGGCTCTCCGTGCGTAAGTTAAGACCTAAACACGCAATTACTGTCGGATTGTGGTTTGGCGGATTTCAGGCACTTATGCCGCTTATCGGTTATCTTCTCGGAAAGCAGTTTGAGTGGCTCATCACAAGCATTGACCATTGGATTGCATTCATCCTGCTTGCACTTATCGGTGCAAATATGATAAGAGAGGCTTTCGGTGAGGAAGAACAGCTTGACGATTCGTTTTCGGTCAAGACAATGCTGCCCCTTGCCGTTGCAACAAGTATTGACGCCCTTGCGGTAGGCGTTTCGTTTGCGTGTATTGATGTTGATATCGTACCTGCAATCGCAATCATCGGCACAACAACATTCATACTTTCGGCTATCGGCATCAAAATAGGCAATGTATTCGGTGCAAAGTATAAGTCAAAGGCAGAATTTTTAGGCGGTGCAGTATTGATTTTGCTTGGACTCAAGATTTTGCTTGAAGATTTAGGGCTTTTGCCGTTTTAATGGATTACAAATTGAAAGTTGACGGCGAGCCGCCGTTACCAATTCGAGAAGATAGTATAATATAGAAATCGCATCAGATGCCCGAAAAAGATCTGATGCGATTTTTTATATAAAAGTCGTTGCTGTTTCGTAGGGCGGATATTATCCCCCCTACAGACAATACAGGTTTTTTATAATTTCAATTTCTTAAAGTTGTCATTCAGAATTGTGCAGGAGTTATCTAACTTTTGCAATTCCTGTTCGGTTAATTTAAGTTCCAAAATGCGTTTTGCACCGTTTGCGCTTACTATGCACGGGTTGCCGATGAACACATCTTTCTTGCCGCCGTATTCGCCACGCAGACGAACCGATACTGTCAGAACGCTGTTTTCGTCCTGTAAAATTGCACGGACAATGCGGACAATTGACATACCGATGCCGTAGTAGGTTGCGCCCTTTGCCTCAATGATTTTGTGGGCGGCACAACGCACATCATCGCTTATCTGCTCAAGCTCCTCCATATAGTACGATTTTGGGTTATCACGCATGACATCCTTTAGCGGTTTGGCGGCAAGGAGTGCCTGACTCCACGGAACAAATTCGCTGTCTCCGTGTTCGCCGATTACATATGCGTGAATGTTGCGTGGATCAACCTCAAAATATTCGCCGAGAAGATATCTGAGCCGTGCCGTGTCAAGTGTAGTTCCCGTGCCGATGATTTTTGACGCATTGAATCCCGAAAGTTCATATGTCACCCGTGTCATAATGTCAACGGGGTTTGTCGCAACAAGGAAAATTCCCTCAAAACCGCTTTGCACAACCTTTGGCACAATTGAAGAAAATACAACTGCGTTTTTCTGCAAAAGCTGAAGCCTGCTTTCGGTGGGCTTTTGATTTGCACCTGCGCAGATTACAACAATGTCGGCGTCGGCACATTCACCGTAACCTCCGCAACGGATTTTCATGCTTGAATGCGAAAATGCAAGCCCGTGGTTCAAATCCATTGCCTCGCCCTCGGCACGCTTTTCGTTGAGGTCAATCATAATGAGCTCATCACACACATTTTGATTGAGTGCCGCATAGGCAAAGCTCATTCCGACCATTCCCGTTCCCACAAGTACAACCTTTCTTTTGTTTCCCGACATATGACCGTTCCTTTCATTTGTATTCTTTTTTTAGGGTTTTCATATGTGCAAAAATTATTCTTCGGTTCAAAAAATTGATTGGATTGTGCTTTTTGGGGGGTTGTGAAAAAAATAACGGCAGAATCGGCTATTTGTTTGGTGAAATGGCAAAGATTATATGTAAAAATCATCAAAATTCACTTGAAACGCAGATATAATTGTGCTAAAATTAATTCGACAAGGTGTTCGGAATACATTAGGCATATTCCGATTTTTATTTTATAGGAAAATGTCCGACAATGCTCGGACGGAAAGGTCTGATAATTCAGACTTTTCATATTGTTATTTCAGTCATTTCAAGTTTGCACTTGAAATGATTGGCGAACACTGTTCGCCGCTACTGATGTGAATTCAAATGCGAAAGGAAAAGAGAAAAATGTACAAGATAGTTAAGAAAAAATCTCTGAATCCAACCGTTACACTTATGGAAATTGACGCTCCGCTTATTGCCAAAAAGGCAGAGCCGGGACAGTTCATCATTCTCCGTGTTGACGAGAACGGTGAGCGTATTCCGCTTACGGTTGCAGGCTATGACAGAGAGGCCGGCACAGTTCGTATTATCTTCCAGATTGTCGGTGCAACAACAGAAAAGCTCAATCACCTTAACGAAGGCGATTATATTCACGATTTTGTAGGACCTCTCGGTGTTCCCACACATACAGACGGTCTTAAAAAGGTTTGCGTTGTAGGCGGCGGCGTTGGCTGTGCAATTGCACTTCCTGTTGCCGAAAAGCTCCACGAAATCGGCTGTGAGGTTCACTCAATTGTCGGCTTCAGAAACAAGGATCTTGTTATTCTTGAAGATGAATTCAAGGCTTGCTCAGACAAGTTTATTCTTATGACAGATGACGGTTCATACGGTCAAAAGGGTGTTGTTACAGCTCCTCTCGAAGAGATGATTAAGGCAGGCGAGGACTATGACCTCGTTATTACAATCGGTCCGCTTATCATGATGAAGTTTGTTGTTAAAACAACAAAGCCTTACAATATTCCCACAACAGTTTCCATGAACCCGATTATGATTGACGGCACAGGTATGTGCGGCGGCTGTCGTCTTACAGTTGACGGACAGACAAAGTTTGCCTGTGTTGACGGCCCCGACTTTGACGGCTTTAAGGTTGATTTTGACGAGGCTATGAAGCGTGGCGCAATGTACAAGCCGTTTGAGCGTCATGCACACGAAGAAACATGTAATCTGTTCAAGAAGGAGGTTGAGTAATCATGCCAAATATGTCACCAAAAAAGGCTCCTATGCCATCACAGGATCCTAATGTAAGAAATAAAAACTTTCTTGAGGTAGCAACAGGCTACACGGAAGAAGTTGCAATTGAGGAGGCACAGCGTTGCCTTAACTGTAAACACAGACCTTGCGTAAACGGTTGTCCAGTACATATCGCAATCCCTGATTTTATCAAAGAGGTTGCTCAGGGCAACTTTGCAGGTGCTTATGATGTAATTTCGCAGTCAAGCTCACTTCCTGCTGTTTGCGGTCGTGTTTGTCCGCAGGAGTCACAGTGTGAGTCAAAGTGCGTAAGAGGCATCAAGACTGAGCCTGTCGGAATCGGCAGACTCGAGAGATTTGTTGCCGACTGGCACAACGCTCAGACAGATGTTAAGGTAAATAAGCCTGAGTCAAACGGTCACAAGGTTGCTATCGTCGGTTCAGGTCCTGCAGGTCTTACCTGTGCAGGCGACCTTGCAAAGAAGGGTTACGATGTAACAGTATTTGAGGCTCTTCACCTTGCAGGCGGTGTTCTCGTTTACGGTATCCCTGAGTTCAGACTTCCAAAGTCAATCGTTCAGAAGGAAGTTGACACACTTAAAGAGCTCGGTGTTAAGGTTGAAACAAATATGGTTATCGGCAGAGTTCTCTCAATTGACGAGCTTATGGACGATTACGGCTTTGAGTCAGTATTTATCGGTTCGGGCGCAGGTCTTCCGAGATTTATGAATATCCCCGGTGAGAACCTTTGCGGTGTTTACTCGGCAAATGAGTTCCTCACAAGAACAAACCTTATGAAGGCTTATAAGGATGACAGCACAACTCCGATTATGCACGCAAAGAAGGTTGCAGTTGTCGGCGGCGGTAATGTTGCAATGGATGCCGCTCGTTGTGCAAAGCGTCTTGGCGCAGAAGAGGTTTACATTGTTTACAGAAGAAGCGAAGAAGAGCTTCCTGCTCGTAAGGAAGAAGTTGAGCATGCCAAGGAAGAGGGAATTATCTTCAAGCTCCTCAATAATCCTGTTGAAATTCTCGGCAACGAAGATGAGTTCGTAACGGGTATGAAGTGCATTAAAATGGAACTCGGCGAGCCTGACGCAAGCGGCAGACGTAAGCCTATCGCTAAGGAAGGAAGCAACTTTGAGCTTCCCGTTGACACGGTCATCATGTCAATCGGTACATCTCCCAATCCCCTTATCAGAAGCACAACTCCCGGTCTTGACACCAACAAGAGAGGCTGTCTTGTTGTTAACGAAGACACAATGCAGACGACTCGTGAGGGTGTTTATGCCGGCGGTGATGCAGTTACAGGTGCGGCTACAGTAATACTCGCTATGGGTGCAGGTAAGCAGGCGGCTCAGAGCATCGATGAATATCTGAGCAAGAACTGAGCGACATAAAATTAAATGCAGAAAAGGCTGACGTGATTATGCGTCAGCCTTTAGCTTTTTGAAAGTCTTTTATTTGATGTACTTCTATTATATCATTCTGCTCTGAATATGATAAAAGGCTACCGATAGTTCTTTTTGTCAGACAGCACTTCTTGG
>ERZ779660.306-NODE-306-length-29762-cov-14.015788_pt1 | contig 29762 bp, 20 predicted proteins | sample MGYA00511906_ERZ779660 | MGnify/ENA primary metagenome ERZ779660 (study PRJEB29588, sample SAMEA2156906) | human gut metagenome | biome: human gut; feature: human-associated habitat; material: faeces | place: Denmark | collected 2008/2010 ... | reverse complement strand
ACATTAGGTGACATTAGGTGACAATAGAAAAAGCCTCTATTGTCACCCGTAAACACTTGATTATCAAGCTGTTGTCTTGCATGGTGACAATAGTGATATTATTTTGAAGAAAAAATATTCATATAAAGCGTGGAATGTTCGAAGAATGCAATATCCCAGCATCAGAACTCGTTTTTGGATTCCGATCAGATCAGGAAGGCGAGGATGAGGAATAAAGCATTCTTTCGCAACTAAAAACATACTAATCATCTGTTCTCGTCAACACCGAGCCCGAAGAGGGCAAAGTCGGCACGCAAGGGGTCGTCGGGAAACACTTCAAGCATGGCGGCTGTGAGCTTCTTAGCTGTGCTCATTGAGGCTGTGCGGCTTGTAAGAAGCCCGAGGCGTGTGGCTTCCTGCACCACATGGGTGTCGAGAGGCATGATGAGGGTGCGACGGTCAATGATGTCGGCCCACAGTCCGAGGTCTACGGGTGAGCCTGAGCGCACCATCCATCTTAGAAACATGCACACGCGCTTACAGGCAGAGGCCGTGTTCTTTGGCACAACGACACTCGCGTCGTGGGCAGCGAAGAAACGGCAGATGGCTTCAACAGCCTCAAGGCCAGTGGCGGCGTTCTGCCGCACATACTCTTTCATGCTTCCGTGCTCCTGCAACATGCGGTTGTAAGCCGTGAGCAGCTGGTGCATGTGGTGGTGGGTGTAGAGGCGGTAATAGCAGACTGGGGTGTCGGCGATGTCGTTTGCGAAAGCGCCTGTGCGCACCCACCGGTCGACCTCTCCCTGTGCCGCGTCGAGGAGGTATTGAATTTTTGGGAAGAACTGCTTCCTTGAGCCGTAGCTCAAGCATGAGGCAATGAACGCCATGGCTTCCTGGTTGGCTTCGCCCTTGACCTTGTGCATGAAGGAGCTGGGGTCGGCAGGCAGGAAGTCGGCCGTCTCGTAACGCTCTGACAAGCTGATGATATGTTGCTTTAATTCTTGATCCATAATCTTTGTTCTATTCTATAAAATGAAAAAAAGCGATAACCTTCACAGGCAACCGCTTCAAATCTTCAATAGGTATTAGTTTCCTTTAAGGCAAAAAGATTGTTTTCAGGATAACGATTGCAAAGATAGCCATTTTTTTTAATCTTACAAACTTTTAGTAAACTATTTTTAAAGAAAAAGTGTTGTGCTCCCACACAATGAAAAATAAAAAATTCATTTGCGTTTTATGCGCTTTTAGAACACGATAAGTAGGTGTTCAAAATTAAGTAGGTGTTCAAAATTAATCGCATATATGAATCTTATAAAAAAGGTTATGCTTTCAAATGCCTCTACGCCCTCTTTTGGCCCGTATGTCCAGCTCTCATCGGTCGTGTAGCCCGCTACACTCCCTCTTCGGAGCTGAACATACAGACCAAAATAGAGCATAGAATCATTTAAATTAATTTTGAACACCTACTTAATAATTTTTTTAGCTTATGTTTTTTATGTTTCAACGATTTTCTTTAAATTTGCAATGACAGAAAAGTTTTTTATGTGGAGCTTGGAGCAGCGTTGAGGCAATGGATGTTCTTCTGCTTCACAGAAAGGCTTGCCAACGACAAGACAATTTATTGACAAAAATAGAACCATTATGCAAACAAAAACACTCTTTGTGTCGGCGTTGATCCTTCTCGGAGCGTCTGCCACACAGGCAAAGATAAAGATGTTTCCGCTGTTTACAGACAACATGGTGTTGCAGCAGAACACCAAGGCACCCGTCTGGGGTGAGGCAAAGGCAGGCAGAAACGTGAAGGTCACAACGTCATGGAACAACCGCACATACACCGTCAAGGCCGACATCAAGGGCCGTTGGCGCATAGACGTGGACACACCGTCGGCAGGAGGCCCTTATGAGGTGAGCGTGAGCGACGGCAAGCCCGTGGTGCTGCGCGATGTCATGATTGGCGAGGTGTGGCTGTGTACGGGCCAAAGCAACATGCAGATGCCGATGGAGGGATGGAACATCAAGATGAACGCTGAGGAGATCGCGTCGTCGGCATCAACCACCAACGTGCGCCTCATGCATATCGACAACGCCGTGAGCCAGTTGCCAACCGCCGATCTGCCAAAGCAGAAGCACACATGGGAGAAATGTTCGCCCGAAACGGTCAAGAGCTTCTCTGCCACAGGCTATTTCTTCGGAAAGGCGCTGGCGGCAAGTCGTGGGGTGCCCGTCGGACTTATCATGACCTGCTGGGGAGGCACAGACATAGAGTCGTGGATGAGCGGCAAGGCTCTCGGCGAGGTGCCGGGTTTCAAGACCGTGGTCGACGAGATCGTGAACGACAAGCTCACGCCGGCTGAGCATGAGACAAAATATCTTGCAGAGCTGAACGACTGGTTCATGACCACAGGCAAGAAAGAGGGTAGCGTGGATGCCGACGGCAAGGTGCTGTGGGCAGACCCGGGCTATGACGACACCGCTTGGCAACTGTTGCCGCAGCCGCTGAAGATCGATGAGGTGGGCTACACCAGTTTTGACGGCGTGGTGTGGTACCGCAAGACTGTTGATGTGCCTGCCGCATGGCAAGGCAAAGAGCTGAAGCTTGAGCTGTCGACAATAGACGATATCGATGTCACTTATTTCAACGGACAGGCTGTCGGCCACACTGAGACCTGTCCTGTGAAGCGTGTCTATACCATTCCTGCCGACATGGTGAAGGCAGGACGGGCTGTCATTGCCGTGCGTGTGCTCGACATTGGCAGTGCGGGCGGACTGCGTGGCAACGCCGACAACATGGCCCTTTCGTGTGGCAGCGACCGCATGAGCTTGGGAGGCGAGTGGCGAATGAAGTTGGCTTCTGACCTCAACGCTGTGGCAAAGGTGCCAGTAAACCCCGTCGACAACCCCTTCATACCGACCGTCCTTTACAACGCGATGATTCGTCCGCTCGTTCCCTATGCTGTGAGAGGAGCCATCTGGTACCAAGGCGAGAACAACGCCCCGCGTGCTTACCGTTACCGCGACCTGTTGCCGCAGATGATCGCTTCGTGGCGCAACGACTGGAACAGACAGTTCCCCTTCCTCATCGTGCAGCTTGCCAACTATATGCAGCGCAAGGACCAGCCCGCAGAGTCGGAGTGGGCAGAGCTGCGCGAAGCACAGTTGCTTACATCAGAGGCTGTAGCAGGTTCAGGTCTTGCCGTGGCTGTGGACGTGGGTCTTGCCGACGACATACATCCCACCGACAAACAGACCGTGGGTGAGCGTCTGTCGCTCGTTGCACGCCGCGTGGCTTATGGCGAGAACATAGCCTCTTCGGGTCCGTTGTGTCAGAGCCACAAGATCGAGGGCGGTGCCATTCGTCTCACCTTCGCCCATGCCGATGGAGGACTGAAGGCGCGTGGTGGAGGCAAGCTCACGGGCTTTGCCATTGCCGGTGCCGACCATAAGTTTCATTGGGCCGATGCACGCATCGAGGGCAACGACATCGTGGTGTCATCGGCAGACGTGCCCATGCCCCTTGCCGTGCGTTACGCTTGGGCCGACAACCCCGACTGCAACCTCTACAACGGTGCAGGCCTGCCTGCCTCGCCTTTCCGCACAGATGCGTGGGAGGGGCTGACCGTGGGACGCTAACGGTGGTCTTTGAATGGTTGCACATCTATATTTTGCGCTTCGCGCGGTTTTAAACATCAATTTTCCGCGCGAAGCGCGTATTAATGATAATTAATGGGCCATTAATGACAATTGATGTTCAGAAAACAACGAGCGCGAAGCGCGATGTAAACATTCATCTTTGCGAAAGATCTACACCTTTATATAAAAGCCCGCATGTCGGCCGTTGGTCTTGCCCGCTGTCGGCAGCAACGGCAGACGTGCGAACAAAAAAAGAACAATAAAAAAATATGAGCAAAACAAAGAAACGGCTTCTCTTCATCTGTCTTGGCAACATCTGTCGCAGTCCGGCGGCTGAGGGCGTTATGAAGAAGATGGTGGCCGATGCCGGTCTTGCTGCCGGTTATGAGATAGATTCGGCAGGCATTGGCGACTGGCATGTGGGACAGTTGCCCGACTCGCGCATGCGCAATTGCGGAGCACGCCGTGGCTACAATTTCAACAGTCGTGCGCGGCAGTTTGACAAGACCGTAGACTTCGACCGCTTCGACAACATACTTGTCATGGACAGGAACAACTATCGCGCCATCACCTCGATGGCTCCTGATGACGAGGCGCGTGACAAGGTTCACATGTTGACAGATTATTGTGTGGAGCACGCAGGGGCAGAAGCCGTTCCCGATCCTTATTATGGCGACGAGAGCGACTTCTTCTATGCCCTCGACCTCATAGAAGATGCGTGCCGCGGACTGCTTGGGGCGGAGTAGGGCAAACGCATGTTCTTATGTCCAAATGTCTTGAAGTGTGAATAAAAATACGGCATTTTAATGATTTAAACCAAAATTTGCTGTCTTTTTGTTAGATTTTGTTTCTTTTATGTGACGATTATAAATATTATTGCTATCTTTGCCAACAGAAAGATAAGATAATAATGACTTAGATAGCCAAAAGGAAATACATCAAGACAGAAACGATTATGGTATTAGACATTGAAATGCTGAGGACGTTTTACTCCTCTTATGGGCATAAGGTTGCATCGGCCCGCAACATTGTTGGTCATCCGCTGACATACGCCGAGAAGGTGTTGTTTGCTCACTTGTATGATGACGGAGCGTTGAAACCGTTCCGACGTGGAGAAGATTATGTTGATTTCAGACCCGACCGCGTGGCAATGCAAGACGCAACGGCACAGATGGCCTTGCTGCAGTTCATGAACGCAGGCAAGAGCCGGGTGGCGGTGCCGGCAACAGTGCATTGTGACCACCTCATAAAAGCCGACAACGGCGTGGAGGAAGACCTGCCTGCTGCGAAGAAAGTGAACAGCGAGGTCTACGATTTCTTGCGGTCGGTCTCGGAGAAATATCATATCGGCTTCTGGGCACCGGGCGCAGGAATAATACACCAGGTGGTGCTTGAGAACTATGCCTTCCCCGGAGGCATGATGGTGGGTACCGACTCGCACACGCCAAACGCCGGCGGACTGGGCATGGTCGCTGTGGGTGTGGGCGGTGCCGACGCCGTGGATGTGCTCACGGCCCAGCCTTGGGAGCTTAAGATGCCGCGTCTCATTGGTGTGCGCCTGACAGGAGAGCTGTCGGGATGGGCTTCGCCCAAAGATGTGATCCTTGAAATTCTGGGACAACTCACGGTGAAGGGCGGCACAAACGCCATCCTCGAATATTTCGGACCTGGAGCAGCAACAATCTCTACAACAGGCAAGGCTACCATCTGCAACATGGGAGCGGAGCTGGGAGCCACTTGCTCGCTCTTCGCTTTCGACGACAACGCCGCCGACTATCTGTGTGAGACAGGACGCAGCGAGGTGGCCGACATGGCACGTTCATGTGCTGCCGACCTGCAGGCAGACAGCGAGGTGTATGACAATCCGGAGAACTATTATGACAAGCTCATAGACATAGACCTCTCAACAATAGAGCCGCACCTCAACGGACCGTTCACGCCCGATGCAGCAACAACCGTCAGCGAGATGCGGACCAAGGGACCGCGTGAAGACTATCCCATGACGGTGGAGGTGGGACTTATCGGTTCCTGCACCAACTCGTCATATCAGGACCTTGCACGTGCCGCTTCTGTGGCACGTCAGGCGGCGGAGAAAAACATCAAGGTGAAGGGACAGATCATCATAAACCCCGGCTCGGAGCAGATACGCTTCACTGCAGAACGCGACGGGTTGCTCGACGATTTCCGTCGCATAGGGGCTGTGATCATGACAAACGCCTGTGGACCGTGTATAGGACAGTGGCACCGTCACACCGACGACCCTGAGCGCAAGAACGCCATCGTGACATCGTTCAACCGCAACTTCCGCAGACGTGCCGACGGCAACCCCAACACCTATGCCTTCATTGGCAGTCCGGAGCTTACGATGGCTCTCGCCATTGCGGGACGTCTCGACTTCAACCCCGCCACCGACACGCTTCTTGATGCCGACGGCAAGGCCGTGATGCTCGATGCCCCTGTGGGCGATGTGTTCCCGCCGCGTGGCTTTGAGGTCAAGGACAAGGGGTTCATTGCGCCTACCGATGGCGACACGTCAAAGATTGAAGTGGTGATCGCGCCGACCTCTGACCGCCTGCAGAAGCTTGAGCCGTTTGAGGCGTGGGACGGTAACGACTTTACCGACATGCCGCTTCTCATAAAGACCAAGGGCAAGTGTACCACCGACCATATCTCTATGGCTGGCCCATGGCTTAAATATCGTGGACATCTGCAGAACATCTCCGACAACCTCCTCATGGGAGCCGTCAATGCTTTCAACGGCGAGTCGAATAAGGTGCTGTGTCAGACCGACGGACAGTATAAGGCCGTGTCGGCGGTGGCAAAGCTGTATAAGGCCCAGTGGCTGTCATCGATAGTGGTGGCTGAGGACAACTACGGCGAAGGCAGCTCGCGTGAGCATGCTGCCATGGAGCCGCGCTTCCTGGGCGTCAAGGTGGTGCTGGCAAAGAGTTTTGCACGCATACACGAGACCAACCTCAAGAAGCAAGGCGTGCTCGCAATAACCTTTGCCGACAAGGCTTCTTACGACCTTGTGCGCGAGGATGACCGCATCTCGGTGACCAGACTGTCACAGTTTGCACCGGGCAGCACATTAAATGTCACCCTTCACCACAGCGATGGCACAACAGAGAGCTTTGCTGCAAACCACACTTACAATGCAACGCAGATAGAGTGGTTCAAAGCAGGAAGTGCGCTAAACTATGTTATGAAAAACAAGTAGGTTCAACCCCAAGAGAAAAGGAGAACAATGTTATGGATAAGATCAATGTCACAAACAAGATAGAGAAGAAGAACGGAAAACTGATGGTGCCCGACACGCCGACAGTGCCTTTCATCACGGGCGATGGTGTCGGTGCAGAGATAACGCCTGTTTGCCAACAGGTGGTCGATGCAGCCGTGGAAAAGGCTTATGGCGGCAAACGGAAGATTGTGTGGAAGGAGGTCCTTGCCGGCGGAAAGGCGCATGAGCAGACAGGCGAATGGCTTCCGCAAGCCACCCTCGATGCCTTCAAAGAATATCTGGTGGGCATAAAAGGTCCGTTGATGACGCCTGTCGGTGGAGGCATTCGCTCGCTCAACGTGGCCCTGCGCCAGACCCTCGACCTCTATGTGTGTCAACGGCCCGTGCGCTATTTCCGCGGAATAGAATCGCCGGTGAAGCATCCTGAGAAGGTGGACATGTGCATCTTCCGTGAGAACACGGAAGACATCTATGCCGGAATAGAGTGGGAGGCAGGATCAGACGAGGCAAAGAAATTCTACCGCTTCCTGCACGACGAGATGGGCGTCAAGAAGGTGCGCTTCCCCGAGACATCAGGGTTCGGCGTGAAGCCAGTCTCAAAAGAGGGCAGTGAGCGGCTCATACGCAGCGCCATCGACTATGCTCTGGCGCACGACCTCAAGACCGTGACGCTGGTGCACAAGGGCAACATCATGAAATTTACGGAAGGCGGATTCAAGAAATGGGGCTACGAGCTGGCTGAACGCGAGTATGGTGAGGAGTTGAAGAGTGGACGACTGGTCGTGAACGACTGCATCTGTGACGCGTTCCTTCAGAACGCTCTGCTCAAGCCGCAAGACTATAGTGTTATCGCGACCATGAACCTCAACGGCGACTATGTGAGCGACATGCTGGCAGCACAGGTGGGAGGCATCGGCATTGCGCCGGGCGCGAACATCAACTACCACACGGGTCATGCCATCTTCGAGGCAACACACGGCATCGCTCCCGACATTGCAGGACAAGACAAGGTGAACCCTTCAAGCATAATCCTCTCTGCTGTGATGATGCTCGACTATATGGGTTGGAACGAGGCAGCGCAGCTTATCACCGACGCTCTCGAACGTCTCTTCACACAAGGTGTGGCCACCGCCGACCTTGCGCGTTTCATGCCTGACGGCAAAGCCCTCGGCACAAAGGCGTTTGGCGACAAGCTGGCGGAGAGCTTGTAGGCGCATCGGCGTGGAAGCAACATGCGCGAGAAGAGAACAAGAAAAAAGCGAGAAGAGAATGTGAAAACAGTAGAGTAAAAACAGAGCATGGCGTTGACATGCGAAAAACCAATAAAGAAACATGAACAAGGATTATCTGATATATAAGCTGTCGGACGAGGTCAAGAACTCTTGCAAGATTGACAATGAGCTGTTCCCAAAATATGGCGTGAAGCGCGGACTGCGCAACGAGGACGGCAGTGGCGTGCTCGTGGGACTGACAAACATTGGAAACGTGGTGGGATATGAGCGTGGTGAGGACGGGAAGTTGCGTCCCACCGACGGTAAACTGTTCTATCGTGGCTATGAGCTTGACGACCTCGTGTCGCCGCTGTTGGCAGAGAAGCGTTTCGGATTTGAGGAGATTGCGTTTCTGCTGCTGTCGGGAAACCTGCCCGACAAGGAGGAGCTCGATGCTTTCCGTGAACTTATAAACGACAACATGTCGCTTGACCACAAGACCATCGTACACATCATTGATCTTGAAGGCTCAAACATCATGAACATCCTTGCGCGTAGTGTGCTGGAGATGTACACCTTCGACCCCAATCCCGACGACATCTCACGCGACAACCTCATGCGCCAGGCGGTGGAGCTGATTGCACGCTTCCCGACAATCATTGCCTACGCCTACAACATCTACCGCCACTCGGTGCAGGGCCGCTCTTTGCACATACGCCATCCGCGCGAGAACCTCACCATCGCGCAGAACTTCCTCTACATGCTTAAGCATGAAGACTTCACCGACCTTGACGCGCGTATGCTCGACATGCTGCTCATCATTCAGGCTGAGCATGGCGGCGGTAACAACTCGACGTTCACCGTGCGCGTTACTTCATCGTCGCGAACCGACACCTACTCAAGTATCGCGGCTGGCATAGGCTCGCTCAAGGGTCCGCTCCATGGTGGCGCCAACATTAAGGTGATAAACATGTTCCACCACCTGAAGGAGAACATCAAGGACTGGAAGAACACCGATGAGATCGACACTTATCTCTATCGCATGTTGCGTGGGGAGGCTTATGACCGGACCGGACTGATCTATGGCATTGGCCATGCGGTCTACACCATGAGTGACCCGCGTGCCGTGGAGCTGAAGAGGCTTGCGGGCGAGTTGGCAAAGGAGAAGGGACGCGAGGAGGAGTATAACTTCCTTCGTCTTCTTGAACAGGAGGCCATCAAGTGTGTGTCGGCTCACCGCAAGACTAAGAAGCCAATTTGTGCCAATGTCGATTTCTACAGTGGCTTCATCTATGAGATGATCGGTCTGCCGCAGGAAATCTACACGCCTATCTTTGCCATGGCACGTATCGTGGGATGGATGGCGCACCGCATTGAGGAGCTCAACTTTGAAGGCCGACGCATCATAAGACCTGCCTATAAGAACATCCTTACGCCAAAGGAATATGTGGCTATTGGGGAGAGATGAGGGCTTTTTAAAGGTAAAAAGGCTTTTTAAAGGTAAAAAGGTAAAAAGGTAAAAAGGTAAAAAAAGGCTGACGCCGTTATGAGGGAAAAGTGAAGAACGAAGAGTGAAGAATCCTGGAGCTAGTTAGGAAAACTTGGCTTTTTGAGGATTAATAAAACGTGGCTCATTTGAAAGCGTGGCTTTTTGAGAATTAAGAGAGCGTGGCTTATTTTGAAAACGTGGCTGACGAAGCGGGGTGAACTGGGAGTGACGAATTTTTTTGTCAACTATATAATTAACTTTTAAAGATCTTGAATTATGAAAATTGGTATTCCTAAAGAGATCAAAAACAATGAGAACCGTGTGGGCATGACTCCTTCGGGCGTCGCCGAGTTGGTAAAACATGGTCATGAGGTGTACGTCCAGCACACCGCAGGCGATGGTAGCGGTTTCCCAGATGACAGTTACGTTGCTGTCGGCGCAAAGATCCTTGCAACCATCGAGGAGGTGTATGCTGTGGCCGACATGATTGTAAAGGTGAAGGAACCAATAGCTCCTGAGTATGCGCTGGTAAAGAAAGGGCAGCTACTGTTTACCTATTTTCATTTCGCTTCTGACCGCGAGCTCACAGATGCCATGATAAAGAGTGGCGGCGTGTGTCTGGCTTACGAGACGGTGCAGCTCGACAACGGCGCCCTGCCTCTGCTCATTCCGATGAGTGAGGTGGCAGGACGTATGGCAACAATAAACGGTGCCTACTATCTGCAGAAGACCAAGGGCGGAAAGGGCAAGCTCATCTGTGGCGTGCCTGGCGTTAAGCCCGTCAAGGTGCTGGTGCTCGGCGGTGGTATCGTGGGACAGGCGGCTGCCCGTGTGGCTGCCGGCATGGGTGCCAACGTGGTCATTGCCGATGTGTCGTTGCCAAGGTTGCATGAGCTCTCTGTCACCATGCCGCCAAACGTGGACACGCTCTATTCGTCTCACCATAACATCGTGGCAGAGCTTAAGGATGTGGACATCGTCATTGGCTCCGTTCTCATTCCTGGCGACATCACGCCAAAGCTCATCACACGCGACATGCTTAAGCTCATGGAGCCAGGCACCGTGCTCGTTGATGTGGCCATTGACCAGGGCGGATGCTTCGAGACCTCACACGCCACGACTCATAGCGATCCTGTTTATGAGCTTGACGGCATCGTTCATTATGCCGTGGCAAACATTCCGGGTGCTGTGCCCAACACCTCTACGGCAGCCCTCACCAACGCCACCATGCGCTATGCGCTGGCTCTTGCCGACAAGGGCTGGAAGAAAGCGTGTGCCGACGACGAGGCTCTGAAGAAGGGTCTCAATGTTGTTGACGGTAAGGTGGTGTTCAAGGCTGTTGCCGACCTATACAGTTTGCCTTACACGCCTGTTGATGATGTGCTCTAAGAAAAAACGATGAGCTTTGTGGGATAAAGACAAGCTCAAGGAAACAATAAAAAAGCCACTTCTGAAACGATTGTCTCGAAAGTGGCTTTTCCTGTTTTATTGCTTTTAGCTTATAGTTTTAGCTTTAGCATTTATCTTATAGCTTATAGTTTTTAGCTTATAGCAGTCTTCAATCTAAGCCTTGCTCATGTCATGTTTCGATTTCGATTTTACCACGAACCAAACGCCAGAGAACACGAGAATGGCGGCCAAGGCTTGTGAGGTCTTGAACACAGCAAGGCCAGCAGCCACGCTGACGCTTACCGACACCAGCGGCTGCATGTAGTTGTAGACGCTGACAACCGTCGGGCGAAGGGTCTGCTGCCCGACCATCATGCAGATGTAGCTGATGTAGGTGCCGAAGAACACCACAAAGCCCGTCTCCCACCATGTGCTCATGGGCACGGAAGCAAAATCGATGCTTGAGACATGGCCAAGGGTGAAGGGCCATATTATCAGTGTGGCCCATGTAAACATCCATTTGTTCACCGTGAAGAGCGAATATTTTTGTATCAACGGCTTGAAGAGCGAGAGGTAGAGGGCAAACGACAGCTGTGCCGACATGCAGAGCAGATCGCCCCAGATGTTGCCCACCTTGGCGTTGCCGGCTGTGGCGCTGGTCGTTATTATGATTACCGCGCCGGTGCATCCAAGGAGCACGCCACCGGCCTTCTGCCATGTTATGGGCTCTTTCAGGATAAAGAACGACAGCACCATGGCGAAGATAGGCATGGAGGTCGTCATGATGCTTGAGTTGCTGGGCGAGGTAAGGTTCAGACCAATGGTGTAGCTACATTGGTTGAAGACAAGGGCAAACAGTCCGGCGCAGCCCAACAGCAGGATGTCTTTCACAGGCACATGCTCTTTCTTTGTAAACAGAGAGGTGAGCCAGAACAGCAGGGCGCCACCGAGAACGCGGAAGCTAACGAGGTCTATGCCGTCGATGCCGTTAAGCATGGCGTCTTTGCCTATAGGGGCCATCAGTCCCCAGCAGGTGCCTGCACAAAGCATGCACAGGTGTGCGATGAGTGGTTGTTTTTTGTTATCCATGAATTCTCTTTTTTAACGAGTTTAACGAGCGCAAAATTAGTAATAAAAAATTAGATGAGCAAAACTTGAGCAATTAATCCCAAATCGGTCTAATGACCGATTTGGGTTAATAATTATTTCTTTTTGCGTCTGTCCTTTTATCTTTTTGTGTTTTTTCTTGTTCGTTTACATCTATTTCACTATATTTGCAAAGATAAACACAAAGACTTGTGATGGCTGATTGAAAATCAGAAAAAACTGGTCTATTGAGAATAAGAAACACAATTAATCACTTAACCGTAAAGAATATGAAAACATTAGGTTTCCTTAAAGGAATGGTCATCGGCTTAATGCTGACGACAGGTGTTGTGGCCGCTTCGGCACAGGACGAGAAGAGCGGGTTTTTTGGCGTCGCCAACCGCGTGGGTGTGGGCGTAGGCGTTGGTACCGAGGGTATCGGCTTCGACGTGGCTGTGCCTCTCACAAAATATGTCCAGGCCCGTCTTGGTCTCAACGTGATGCCCAACATCAACATCAACACCACGGCCGACGTGTCGGGCGAGTTTAACGGCAACAGCATAACAGAGACGATGGATGTGAAGGGCAAGTTCTCACGCACCACCTTCGATGTGAAGTTTGACTGCTATCCTTTTGCCAACTCAAGCTCGTTTTTCGTAACGGCTGGCTTCTCTGTGGGTGGTGACAAGCTGGTTAAGATTACGGGACATAGTGACAGGTTGCAGCAGTATATTGCTGCCGGAAACAGTTATAACGTTGAGATCGGCGACTACCAGATTCCTGTTGACCGCAACGGTGATGTCAATGGCGGCATCAAGGTCAACAACTTCCGTCCTTACCTCGGCCTCGGTTTCGGCCGTCTTGTGCCGAAGAAGCGTTTTGGTGCCCGCTTCGAGCTTGGAGCACAGTTTCAGGGCAAGCCTGTGGTTTATGCCGACGGTGTTGGCGACCTCACCAAGGTGCTTGATCAAGATGCCGACGACGACATCTCCAAGTTCATGGATTGGCTCCAGGTTTATCCTGTGCTGAAGCTGTCTATTCGCGGACGCATCCTTTAATATTTATGGCAATTGAACTTTCGCAAGCGTCCAATGACCATTATGCTTGCGAAGGTTCAATTTGTTGTTTTAACGACAATAGAGACAATAGGGACAATTTTTTTATGTGCAGGTTTTGTTTTCCTTATCACATAAAGATTGTCCCTATTGTCTCTATTGTCTTTTAAAACCACGCAAAGGAGAAGGTGAAAGGAGGGTTCTTTAATGGAAATTAATGTTTAAAAACCGCTTTTTGCTTTACTCCTCAACCACGCTAACGGTCATGGCGAGGTCGTCGGTGGGACGGTCGGCGCGGTCGGTCTCGACATTGTTTATTGCCTCCACAACGTCAATGCCGTCCTCCACCTCTCCAAACACGGTGTACTCGCCATCGAGGAACGGTGTGCCGCCAACGGTGGTGTAAGCCTCTGTCTGCTCCTCGCTGAAGCCAGCGGGGTTAGCTTTGCAGATGTCCTCAGCCTCTTTCATGAGGCGCTCCTGCATGTCTTGCAAACCGGCACGGTCGCGGTTGCGGCGCATGTCCATGATCTCGTCCTTGTGATAAGACACGAGGTCGTTGAAGGTAACGGTCAGCTGGTTCTGCTTCATCTGCTTCTCCATCTGCTTGAGCTGTGCGGGCTTGTAGGTCTCGCCCCACACGATGTAAAACTGGCTGCCACTCGACTCCTTGTTAGGGTTTACCTCGTCGCCCAGACGGGCTGCACACAGAGCGCCACGCTTGTGGAAGAGTGTGGGGCGGATCTCTGCCTCAATGGTGTAGTCGGGACCGCCAGCGCCGAGCTGCTTGCCCTTGGGAGCACCCTTGCTGTCGGGGTCGCCGCCCTGTATCATGAAATCTTTTATCACGCGGTGAAACAGCGTGCCGTCATAGTAGCCCTCCTTTGCGAGCTTCACGATGTTGTCACGGTGCTTGGGTGTCTCGTCGTAAAGGCGCACAACGATGTCGCCTTTTGATGTCTGTATCTTAAGTTTTGCCATAATAATGATAATTTGTCGAACGAAATAATGATGGTCTGTCGAACGAAATAATGATGGTCTGTCGAACGAAATATAATGATTTGCCGACAAAGTTATGAAAAAAAACTGACATGCCGACCTTTTCCTTTCTTTTACTTCGTTCTCACAACACAGAAAAAAGCGACATGCACCCTAAGGCACATGCCGCTTTTTTAATAAATATAATAATTTTATTGATTTTTAATGCTGTCGTTACCGTCTTTACACGATGCCCTGAGCCATCATGGCCTTGGCAACCTTGAGGAAGCCGGCTACGTTGGCACCCTTGACATAGTTGATGTAGCCGTCGGCCTCGGTGCCATACTTCACGCAGTTGTCGTGAATGTCGTTCATGATGTCATGAAGCTTGGCGTCAACCTCTTCACGGCTCCAGCGCAGACGCTCCGAGTTCTGGCTCATCTCAAGACCCGACACAGCCACGCCGCCGGCGTTGGCAGCCTTGCCCGGTGAGTAGAGAATCTTGGCATCTTGGAACACCTTGATGGCCTCGGGGGTAGAAGGCATGTTCGCACCCTCGCTCACGGCAAACACGCCGTTGGCAATGAGCGCCTTGGCAGCCTCCTCGTTGATCTCGTTCTGTGTGGCAGAGGGAAGGGCGATGTCGGCCTTCTCAAACCAAGGCTTGGCACCGGCCACATACTTGACACCATACTCCTCGGCATACTCGCTGATGCGGCCGCGCTCAACGTTCTTAAGCTCCTTGATGTAGGCGAGCTTCTCGGCGTCAATGCCGTCGGGATCGTAGATGTAGCCGTCAGAGTCGCTCATGGTCACGGGCTTGGCGCCGAGCTCGATGAGCTTCTCAACGGTATATTGTGCCACGTTGCCTGCACCGCTCACCAACACGGTCTTACCCTTGATGTCGATGCCGCGGGTCTTCAGCATGTTCTGAAGGAAATAAACGTTGCCGTAGCCTGTAGCCTCGGGACGGATGAGCGAGCCGCCAAACTCAAGGCCCTTGCCTGTGAGGATGCCGCTGAAGGTGTGGGTGAGCTTCTTATACTGTCCGAACATGTAGCCTACCTCGCGACCGCCTACGCCAATGTCGCCTGCGGGAACGTCCTCATCGGGACCGATGTGGCGGTAGAGCTCGTTCATGAAAGCCTGGCAGAAGCGCATGACCTCGGCAGTGCTCTTGCCGCGGGGAGAGAAGTCGGAACCTCCCTTGCCGCCGCCCATGGGCAGCGTGGTGAGCGAGTTCTTGAAAGTCTGCTCGAAGGCGAGGAACTTAAGGATGCTGAGGTTTACAGATTTGTGGAAACGAATGCCGCCTTTGTACGGGCCGATGGCGTTGTTGTGTTGCACACGGTAGCCCATGTTGGTCTGCACGTTGCCTTTGTCGTCAACCCATGTCACGCGGAACTGAATCAGTCGGTCAGGAATGCACAAGCGCTCAATGAGGTTGGCTTTCTCAAACTCGGGATGCTTGTTGTACTCTTCTTCGATGGTGCCCAGCACCTGACTGACGGCCTGAATGTATTCGGGCTCGTTCGGGAATCTCTGCTTCAGAGTTTCTACAACTTCTACTGCTTTCATTGTTTCCTTTCTTTTATTGTTGTTGTGAAAAATGTTGTTATCTTGTTTATGGTTGCAAAGTTATAGCTTTTTCTTTAAAAAACAAACAAATAGACAGTTTTTTATTATAAAAAGAATAAAAAAGTTAGTTAAATGTTTGTTTAAAAGGTAAAACGCTATTGTTCACACCCTCATGCGGGGCTCGGGCCGCATGTTTTTTTAAACGACAATAGAGACAAGCGAAACCCTCCTTGCTCCTTTTTCTTTTTGGCTGAAGCCGTTTCGTCTTGTCTTTATCGTCTTGTCTTTATCGTCGTCGTCTTACTTCCCGTTCACCACCTTTGTGGCAGAAGCGTTGCGACCGTCAATTGCCGTGCCAGCCGTGCCGTCGTTGATGAATAACTTGGCGTTATTCTTCCTCAGATTGCCGTCTTGCCATTTGCTTGATCCTCTTTCATTCTTCTTCGAATTGTCGTCTCGATTGTTCCCACTCCCTCGCTTGTGTTGTCAATGTGTCTTTAATTTGTCGGTCTAAGAGCTTCAACGGGCTGTCGCCCACAGCATCGTTTCTGCATCTACAAATTTACAAAAAATAAATCAAAAGAGCAAGGACTGTTTTGTAGTTGTTCAATGCAAATCCTCAACCAATTGCCATTCGTCTCTATAAAACGTTGATAGACATGGGGCTGTGCAGGTCATAAATGTGGCTAAACTTTCAACCTTATTCAGGAAAAGACACGGCCGACAGCGTTATGGTGTCAAAATGGGTCAAGGTCAAAATGGGTCAAAATGAAAAATGAAAGTGCGGTCAAGGGCCTATATAATATATATATTAAAAATATATATTTTATATAGAAGCTTCCGGGACATCCGAAAACGAAAATGACACATTTTGACCTTGACACATTTTGACACCGCCTGCTCTCGGCTTGTTCCTCACAGCGAGTTGGCGATGGGGTCGGTTGAAACCACCCCTCCCGTTCGTATGGCCTATAAGCAAAGAATATTAGTTGTCGTTGTAACAGCTTGCAAGTAAATGGTTTACGGCTATCAGTCGCGCATAATTTCTTCCTTCTCTCGTGCAACTCTTGCAAACCTCACATATTGTTCGTATCTTTGCATCGTCGGTCAAAAATAACAACAAAGCCCACTTTAAAAATGGGCATATCATGAATAAAATTAAACTAATAAACATCCATGGCAACAATGAAACGTAATTTTCTTTATCGCGGAAAGCATCTTTTTGCTCGCTGCAACGTGTCTTTTCTATCTCAAACGGTCGGGGCAAACCGCTTGAGATATGTCGTGACGTAGACAGGCTTTTCTTGTTCAACCCTGCGGCCTTATTGCAGCATCCACTCCCAAACGGGGATGACCTCTACAACAGATCCGTCGTCAAAAGTGATAGTCTCTTTTCCTTCGAATGTAAGAATGTATCCCTTGGATAGCGAATATGCTTGCATGGCTTCTCTTACACCAGCAATCTCTCGCTCGCGGGTTTGTGCATTAGCCATGTTTAAGGTCACTTGATAAGCATCTGTAATGCGAATGCCCTGTCTGACGATGAAATCGCATTCTTTTTTGTCTGCATAATAGTAGACGTCCAGCCCTCGACGTTTCAGCTCTATAAACACAAGGTTCTCAAGAAACACCCCCTTGTTTTCTGTGGCGTTAAAGCCTATGCGACTAATAATTGCGTTGTCTACGAAATAGATTTTTTTAGGACTCATCATCTGCTTTTTTACAGAAGGGTCATATCTGAACAACTGAAAGATGAGGTAGGTTTGCTGTATATACTCAAGATAGCTCTTTATTGTGTCAGGATGTTGTACTCCCACAATCTTGCCAAGTGAAGAATAGGTTATTCGCTTGGTGGCATTGCTGGCAAGATAAAACATCATTTCGAGCATCTCTTTTTCGTTAGTCAGCCCGTTGCGGGTAAGAATGTCCCGATAAATAATGCTCTCGTACAGCGACGAAAGGTAAGACACGGAGCCTTCCTGTAGATATTTTGGGAAGCCGCCACATTGCATGAAATTGACAAAAGCATTAATCAACGTTGCTCTACCTGTCGTTGTGTACAATGTTTTGGCATTGACGGGTATTTCTTTCAACGACAGATATTCTTTGAAAGAGAAAGGGTATAGCTCCACCTGAATGTAGCGGCCTGTGAGATGGGTACCCAACTCGCGACTCAACATGCGTGCATTAGATCCTGTTATTATAATCTTGTTTCCTGCATTATATAGTCGGCGAACGAAGCGTTCCCATCCCTCAATGTTTTGTATCTCGTCAAAATAATAGGTGTGTTGGTCGCCATAAAGCTCAACAAAACACTCTTGCAACGTTTGGAAATTGTCGAGCTTGAAATGGGCCAAGCGCTCGTCATCAAAATTAAAGAAGAAGTCTTTCTCCTGAAGCCTGTCTCTAATCTGCTGCATCAGCACAGATTTGCCACAACGACGTATGCCCGAAATAATAAGTATTTCGGTTGTTTCAAGCCATTCGCCAGCTATATGACGTTGTACGAAATGTGTTCTTGAAACATGTTGGGTTTCATGTTGTTCAAGAATTATCTGCTTAAGTAAATCTTTCATGTTGTTTTGACCTTTCTTTCTGCAAAGATAATGCAAACCGAGAGCATAACGTCAAGCTTGTTTGAACGTTTTGCCGAGGTGCCGCTTATCTTATGCAAAGATAATGCAAACCGAGAGCATAACGTCAAGCTTGTTTGAACGTTTTGCCGAGGTGTCGCTTATCTTATGCAAAGATAAATATAAAAATGACAATCAACAAGTTTTTATGCAAAAATCGTTCATTCTCAATGAACACTTTTCTTGAAATCGTTCATTCGCAATGAATGCTTTTCTTGAAATTGTTCATTCATAATAAAGAAAACTGCTATTTTAAAAAGTAAACCTGCAAGAATATGACGTTTGGAAAAGCATATTCTTACAGGTTTCGGGTTTGAGACCTCAATGAAGGTTGCGTGATATGTTTAACCGATATCCAACAGCGAGGGGTGTTTATATTTCGAACAAATTGCCAGTAGCCATTGAATAAGACACTTTGCATTGGTTGCAAATATCTGAAATTGTGGCACCACTTCCACTCAACGAATAGAACACACTCTCGCCTATGAGCACATACTCCCAAGTGCGGTTCATCCTGTATATTGGTTCTAAGGTGTTGATTTTTTTAATCCATTCAATGGTAGCCGTTTGCTTCTGGCGCACATTAATATCGTTCACCTTGTCATCTCCTTTTGTCTCTATCAGATAAATTTTTTCTGCTGTAGCAACGATAAAGTCGGGATGATATGTGGCCATCAAGCCATCCTTTCTCACATAAAAGATTATTGCAAAGGAATGGCCTGACTCATTGATTTTCAAAAATCTTTCCACTTCTGCATCTTTATCCAAGAATTCAATGAAAGCCTTTTCCAAACCACCGCTATGAGAAGGATAGCCCAACCGGGGATAGATGCACTTTTGTACCTCCTTGGAGAACGATTCTCGCATCTTGATGGCACGCAACGTAGAGAAAGCTGTGTGGCTCACCTCGGCGTCGACGGTTGTCAACCTGTTTTGCATCTTATAGATGGCTACGGCAAATTGCTCCACGATGTGCTTTGTCACTATTCCGTCCTTTGTTAAAAGAATCTTCCAGTCGCTTTTATGGAAAGGATTGAAAGCTACGGAAAACAGCTTTGTTCTAATGTACCAATCCATCACTTGCACCGTCTGAGCGCCATTTATCTGGATGGTAGGAAAACCCTGTCGGCGACAATTTTCAAATCTTAATGTTACCACCCTAAGCAGCTTCTGCAAATATGCATTATATCCATTTGCGTTGAAAAGGTTGGCCGTGACCTTATATTTCCCAAAGGTAGTTTTTGTTAATGATTCCTGTGACACAAATGTTTCACCTTCTTTGGCCAAGAACTTACGAAGCAAATCCAACGGATACATTGTGAACGGTTGTAGGTCGTCCAAATCAATCTCGGAGTCTTCAAGCTCGTCTATAGAATCGTGAAGAATAACTGGCCATGTGAAATCGTAGCAGTCATAATCCTCACGAAGACCAACCGTTATGATGTCGCCAGTGGAGCCTCCTGTGCCGACATCTCCATCGTCTGTTGCCATCAAGCCCTGTTCTTGCAGGTCGTCATAAAACTTTATGAAAGCAGGATGCTCCACTATAGACAACGTGTCGATGTAGGTCTTTGGGGGCTTGTGAAACTTGAGAACTCTCCAACGGTCATCACGTTTAATGTCTGTATAATCGGGTTCGCGCCACATCAGTCGCAAGCCTCTCCCTACCAACTGCTCCAACAGAATAGGGGCTTGAGAAGAACGAAGCGGAACGAGCACACAGATGTTGTTTATATCGAAACCCTCGCGAAGCATGAGCACAGAGATAACCACCTTCGGGCTTTTATACCTGTCTATATCGAAGAGCTTCTTTTTTATTTCTTGCCATTCTTCATCTTTCACCTCGCCCTGCTTGTTGCTGTCTATTGTAACGATGTCTTCGTCTTTCAAGCCTTCAGTCTTCAGAAACTCCTCAACGAAAGGCGACACCGTGGTGTCTTGGCAGACGATAAGCATTTTAGGATTCTTTGACGGGTCAACGGCCAAAAAATCTTCTTCCAGCTTGTTCAGTTTTGTCAACCCTGCACGAAGCATCATGCGTTGTCCCTCGCTCAAACCAACCACCTTTCCTTGCTCATCGCGTTCGGCATTATAATCTAAGTTTTCAAGCTCTGTGAGCTCTTGGCGGCGGTCAAGCAGAAGCAGTTTTACCAATCCTTGCTTCATGGCCATTGGCAGGTCGAAGTCGACGATGATATGAGGGAAATAGAGCTTTACCTGTCTTTCTCCCGTACCCTTTGTGTCGAAAGGTGTGGCAGAGAAATCTACCTGGAAGAAGCGAGGGCCCTTTGTGGCACTAATGGCGTTCAAACCCCTCTGCCATTCTACCTCTTCGGTCTCGCCGTTTCGTTTTATCTCGTGTATGTGATGAGCTTCATCGTTGATAACCATCAAATCTTTTAAACCGGCAAGATACTCCAACTCGGTGCCGCCTAAAGCCCTGCGGTCGAGCATGCCAAGGTCGTTGCCAGCCGATTTGCCAGGGCGTATGGGCAACAAGTCGCTGATGATTTCTGTAGGTGTCACCGTGTTGGAATCGTCCACATCCTCATCCTGTTCCTTCTCTTCCATCTGGTTTTCAAACAGATGCCAGTTGGTCAAGGCTATCAAGCCCTCACCAGTGGTCTTTCTGCCAATGCCGTCTTCCTTAGTCACAACATTGTTCTGAATGAACGAGAACACCTCGTCGCGATAACGCTCTGGTATGAACACTTCCTGGTTCATGAAATAGTCGTTGGTCTGAGGGTCGCGATAGTCGTCGTCGCGTTTCTTTCTGCCGCAAAAGGCGTCTAACAGACGGTCGTAGACAATCAGGCCTGGTGCCACGATCAAGAACTTTTGGGTGAAGCGTCCGCTTTCCACGTTCTCATGTCGGGCGTTAAGCATCTGCCAAATCAGCAGGGCATGCATCACCCACGTCTTACCCGTGCCTGTTGCCATTTTTACAGCATACTTAGGCATCTGATATTTTTGTTTTGCAAGTTGTGCCAAATCGGCTCTGTCCATCAATTCAGGTATGATGCCTTGATAAGCATCCATCACACAGCTTTCTCTCATCACCTCATGCAGATAGATGATGTTCAGGATAGCCTGTCGCTGACCTTCGTGAAAGTTTCGCGCTCGTTCGTTGCAAAAGCCTTCGCCAAACCAATAGTTCAGAAGCGATGCGGTGGTTGGGGTAACTTTCTCCTGCATCTCTCCACTCTCCCATGCCGCATTGACCACATCGGTGAGCCGATGGGCCAATTCTAAAGATATATTGCTCGAGTTTATTGCCATAATAGTAATCTCCTAATCTTTGTTAGATCTTCACATCCAAGACCACTTGGCTTTCGAAGCCGAACACATCAACCGCCTTTACGCACACTTTTCGTTCGTCTTTATGCGGCATCGTGATTCGGGTTGAATAGACACAATGGAATGGGTCGCTGTCATTGTCTACATTCTCACGATAGTCTTGCCATGTGCTGCGGAAGGTCTCGCCATCATAATCGGGGTCGATGCTCCAATATTCTACCAACGACAAGGGGTCTTGCTCCATTACCTGTTGTAGCTTCTCCTTGTCCTTGTCGTCTAAAGGTATGTTGTCTGGCGAGAGCAGCACATAGTTGTTAAGGCTTATGTTGAGCTCGTCTTCGCCATTTGGGGTTATGGTTGTTTCAACAGGATTCACCACCAAATATTGCAAAGACGAGAAGCGCACAGTTTTATCTGTTACAAGCTTCTTGAAGCCTTTCTTTGAGAGCTTGTCGAGCAAATCGGGCGGAATGACCAACACCTCCACGTTGCTATCTTTATACTTTTCAATGGCTTGCGAAATGTCGAAAGCGAAGTTCCAACCGAGCACAATAACCTTGTCCCAATCGCCACCGAGCAGCGATGCCTTTGCTTCTACGGCACGACGAACGGTAGCGGCTGTGGTTAAACGGTTTGGGCTATCGACCATAACCAATGTTCGGGTGCCCTTGACATAACCAAAGTTTCTGTCGCTCACCTGTTCGGGAGAGAATGGCAAAGCACCGAAGAGGCCTAAGACAACCTGTGACAGGTCGCCCACACGGCGCACCTTCTTGTTGTTTTGGAACGCCTCTTTCTGATAATCGCCAATGCTCTGATAGAGGAACGGATTTACTTCCTGGTCGATAAAGCGCTTGCGCATTACGAGGGATGCCGGCTTGCCGATGTCGCAGGTAATCCAGCGACGGCCCAGCTTCTCTGCTACAGCTGCCGTTGTGCCGCTGCCACCGAAGAAATCACAGACTAGGTCGCCTTCGTTGGAAGAGGCTGCGATGATACGAGTTAACAATTTACTTGGCTTTTGTGTTGCATAGCCAACACGTTCAGCATCCTCACGATTTAATTGTTCTATATCTATCCAATAATCTTCAGGTACCTTTCCTTCATCTACATAATAACGATAAATTTTACCACTTTTTTTATCAGTTTTCTCTTGGTATTCTCTTCCGTCATCATCAATTTTCGTACGCATATGTGTATTTAATTTACGCTGAACAATGACATTTTTATCTTTTCCGTTAAAAGTATAATTTGACGATTTAGAATAAAGTAATATTGTATCATGTTTTCTTCCATAAAAACTACTTCCCTTACCACCAATCGTATAACACCACATTATTTCGTTCAGAAATCTATTTTTTCCAAATATATCATCAAGAATAATCTTCATATATGCACCAATATGCCAATCAATATGAACATAGATGCTTCCTCTTTCAGAAAGTAATTCTTTCATAAGAACTAATCTTGGATAAATCATCTTCAAATACGAAATGGTTCCCTCTTCCCATGTATCCGCATAAGCAAACTGCTCTATAACTGTTGGCTTTTGAGAAAAACTTGTATTTGGCAAAGTAATCGGAGTTCTATAATCCGCTTTAGAATCAAACGGCGGGTCGATGTAAATCAAATCCACCTTACCTCTTAAAGAAGGCAATCCTGTCTGTGGGTCGCCAGCCAACAAAGCCTGCATGGTCAGCAGATTGTCACCGTAAATCAGACGGTTCATCCATGTGTCGCCATCAAGAGCTGCATTAAACGCATTAGGAATATTTGGTACTTGTCCGCGGAAGAATCCCGAGACATCTTTGCGAGGCAACACCAGCTCATTGGTCTGCAAACCAATGCGTGTGCCACTGCTCAATCGCTCAATGATGCGCTGAGCCTCTTGCCTACCTTCGCTTGCAATGCGAGGAAGCTCTTCAATCAATGATTTTGCCATAGCATTAAAGCTTAAATATAGTTTTAATGCGACTGCTTTGTTACTCAGAAAATAAAAGCTAAAACCAAACACCTTTATCAATAGCAACAAAGCCAACCTAGGTTTGCATCAAGACCAGCCTCTTACCCGTCAGAACGCAGAAACGTGGACGTGTCCACTTATCCAACGTTCCAAGGTGTTTGGCCTAACCTATACACTACAGACAAGTTTTACGTCCACGCTATCGCGGACGCTTACTTTTTTATTCTGTAGTGTATGTTCTTCCGCGGCCAAACTTCAGGAACATTATTATCGAATAAACAGCAAACGCTATTATAAAAATCCACAAAAACAGACCTTATCGCCCGTGGGCGAATCAATCATAATGCAAAGGTAACATAAATCGGATAGATTACAAAATGAAAAACTTGCATTTTTAGTTTTGATGACAAAAAAAAATAATGCTTTGCTGCATGCGAGGGGTGTCAAAATGTGTCAAGGTCAAAATGTGTCATTTTCGTTTTCTAATGACAAATTGGGACGGAACACAGAAGGTAGGGCTGGGGAACATTCCGCAAAAGAAAGAAAAGGGCTGGGGCGATAAAAGAACAGAGAAATGGTAACATTCTGTTCGCCAACAAACTCTTAGAATCGTAAAAACATGACAATTATACGAAACAATATGCGTTTCCAACTTTTACGGTTAAATATCTGTAATTTATAAATAGTACAAACGTTTTTGCTGAAAAAATAATGTATTTTTGTAAGCAAAACGTATATAAAACAAGACCCGATAGCTTGACGAATCAGAGGCTACCGGGAATCAACGTTACAAAGATAACGTTTTTTCTTGTTACAACCAAGTAAATGAACGAATTTTATGGAATATTTAGAATTTGAACGAATTTTGTCTGCCAAACGAATGCAGAGATATAAGGATGCAGCGAATGGTGATACACGTAAGGCTATGGCTTTGTATCGTTACAACTTGCGTTTATCGCAGGAGATGTTCACGATAGTTAGCTGCTTTGAGGTGGCATTGCGTAATGCGATTGATAGTCTTTTGGTGCCGACATTAGGAGAGAATTGGCTGAAAGACTCTGTTCAAGCCAATGGAATATTCACCAACGGTCGCATGAACGAGACAAGAAAAATCATAGAAAAATCATACTATCGATTGGATAGACAAGGCATATACTCACATTCCAAACTGATTGCAGAAATGGAATTCGGTGTATGGAAATATATGTATTCTTCTCTACAGTATCGTGCGACAGGGCAATGTTTGTTAAGGGCATTTCCAAACAAACCTCGTTCATCGGCAGCTGCTCAATACAACAATGCCTACATATTCAATGAACTTGATAAGGTGAATAGTCTGAGAAACAGAATAGCGCACCATGAACCAATCTGTTTCAGACTCCATGCATCGGAAATAGACACTAGTTATATCGTCAATGAATACCAGAAAATTCAGACTTTATTCTCTTGGATGGGAATAGATTCTCGTTCAATGTTGTATGGGCTCGATCATGTGCAGAGTGTCTGTTCCAAAATCAACGCCTTAAAATAAGGCGTATTTGTATCAAGGTCAAAATGTGTCATTTTCGTTTTCTAATGACGGGGTGCAGAGAGAGGGCTGCAACACGTTACAATATCTTCAGCGCAATGGCGGCACAGGCTTCGGCGTCGGCCAGGGCGTGGTGGTGGCGTGTTAAATCGTAGCCGCAGCGGGCGGCGATGACGTCGAGGGTGTGCTGACCTTGGGGCCATACTCGACGTGAGGCTACGCAGGTGCAGAAGAAAGGGTAGGAGGGCCAGGTCATCTGGTAAACGCGGAAGACGGCTTTGAGGCAGCTCTCATCGAACGCCTTGTTGTGGGCTACGAGGGGGAGACCTGCTATCTTTGGCTCTATCTGCTTCCATACCTCGGGGAAGACGGGAGCGTCTTGCGTGTCGGCGGCGCTTAGGCCGTGCACACGGCTGCACCAGTAGGTGTAATATTCGGGTTCGGGCTTTATGAGCGAGTAGAACTTGTCTACGATCTCGCCGTTACGCACAATGACGATGCCTACGGAGCAAACTGATGAGCGCTCGTTGTTGGCTGTTTCAAAATCTATTGCTGCGAAATCTTTCATCGTTAAGGTCTTTATATATAAGCTTCTTTTACGTCGCGCTTTGCGCTCGTTGTTTTTATAAACATTAATTTCCATTAATTGAACATTAATTGTCGTTAATACGCGCTTCGCGCGAAAAAAATTGACGGTTAATCAATGCTCAATTAATGGAAATAACTCCGCAAAGCGTCTGGATACCTACGGAGCGCTATAATGTTTAGAACGAGTTTGTGTTTGCTTTATCGCTTGCTTTGCTTGCCAAGGTTTGTTACCAAGCTTTTATTTTCCCAGCTTCTTGAGCCACTTGAGGGGCTTTTTAAGCAACGATTTTAAGACGCTGTCTTGCGATGGGTTGACAACGGGCGACATGCCGGCGGACTTTGCATACTTGGTCGATACGGGCTGCGATTCTTGCTCGCTGCGCTGCTGACGCGGCTTGCGTGAACGCTTCTTTGCAGGCTGCTTGTCACCCTGCTTCGCTTGCTGGCCGTTGGCTTGTTTGCCTTGCTTTGCAGGCTGCTTGTCGCCCTGCTTCGCTTGCTGGCCGTTGGCTTGCTTGCCTTGCTTTGCAGGCTGCTTGTCGCCCTGCTTGTCGTTGCCCTTTCCGGTCTTGTTGCCCTGCTGAGCCTTTCCCTGCTGAGCGTTGCTCTCCTGCTTGTCGCCTTCCTTAACGTTGTTCTGCTTTCCTTTGCCTTGTCTTGCCTTGTTGCCGTTTCTTCTTGAACGGTTTTCGGAAGCGTTGTCTGAGCTTTCAGAAGCGTTGTCGGCGTTGACGGAAGCATTGTTTGAAGCGTTGTCAGCGTCGCCTGTAGGCTGGTCCTGACGGTTGGCTTCGCTTTGCCGGGGCTTGTTGTTGCCACGGCGGCGGCGCGGCTTGCGCTGCTCCTGCTGCTGAGCGTTGTCGGTCGGGTGGTCCTCTGCTGCCACGGGAGCGGTCTTGGTGTTTGAACCTTCTGCTGCTTCAGCTGTCTGCTTCTCCGCCTTCTGCTTGTCTTGGTGCTGCTTGTCCTTAGGCTGCTTCTCCTTGCGCTCGTTTTCTGTGCGGCGCGGCTTGCGCTTGTGCGAGGTGGCGTCGCGGTCTTTGCGACGGCGGCTCTTTGCCGATGTGCGCTGTGCGCGGCCTTCCTTATACTCGGGACCTTCGCCCAGCTCCTCGGGCAGAGGCAGCTTCTCGACCTCCTTCTCAAGGAGCTTCTCTATCTGTTTGAAGAAATGGACATCTTCCTCGTTGATGAAGGTAATGGCCACACCGTCGCGGTCGGCACGGGCTGTACGGCCTATGCGGTGAACATAGTCTTCAGCATCGTGAGGCACGTCAAAGTTGATGACCATGGCAATGTCGTCGATATCGATTCCTCGTGCGAGGATGTCGGTAGCCACGAGCACGTCGATCTGTCCGCTCTTAAACTTGTAGAGCATCTGGTCGCGCTCGGCCTGGTCGAGGTCCGAGTGCATCTCGCCGCTGTTGACGTGCATGCGCATGAGTGCGCGGTTTATGGCCTTCACCTTCTGCTTCTTGCCTGAGAAGATGATGACGCGCTTGAGGTCGCCCTGCTTGAAGATGTCCTGAATGATGCCGAGCTTCTGTGTCTCGTAGCACACATAGGCTGTCTGCTTGATTTTCTCTGCCGGCTTGCTCACGGCGAGCTTCACCACCACGGGGTTCTTGAGCAGCGTCTTTGCCAGCTCTTCAATCTTGTCGGGCATGGTGGCCGAGAACATGATGGTTTGGCAGGTTGGCGGCAGCAGCTGTGCAATCTTCTTTATGTCTTCAGAGAAGCCCATGTCGAGCATGCGGTCAGCCTCGTCGAGCACGAAGAACGACACACGGCTAAAGTCGGCATTGCCCATACTTATGTGGCTGATCAGTCGGCCCGGTGTGGCTATGACCACGTCGGCACCCAAGCTAAGGCTCTTGAGCTCCTGGTCGTAGCGGTTGCCGTCGTTGCCGCCATAGATGGCCACGCTGCTCACGTCGTTAAGATAATAGCCGAAGCCCTGCATGGCCTGGTCTATCTGTTGTGCCAGCTCGCGTGTGGGGCTCATGATGACGCAGTTGATGGCGTCTTTGGGGTAGCCGCCGTCGTCGAGCTTGCTCAGTATGGGCAGCAGGTAAGCAGCTGTTTTGCCTGTTCCTGTCTGTGCCACGCCCAGGAGGTCGTTGCCTTTCAATATCTCTGGTATGCACTGCTCCTGAACGGGCGTGCAGGTCTCGAAGCGCATGTCGTAGAGAGCGTCGAGAACGTTGTCGTTTAAATCTAATTCGTCGAAATACATAGTTGTCCTTTTTTAAAAGTGACGATAGACAATAGTTGTCCTTTTGCTAAAATCAGTTTGGTGCCTTACGGTAGCAGAAATAAGCTACCACGGCAAAGATGATGTTTGGTATCCATGCTGCGAGAACGGGCGGCGTGTCGGCCTGTATGGCGAACGTTGCCGACACGGTTTGCAGCAGAATGTAACCGAAGCTGAGGGCCAGACCTATGCCGAGGTACATGCCCATGCCTCCCTTTCGCTTGCGCGAGGAGAGCGACAGACCGATGATGGTCAGGATGAACGACGCAAACGATGAGGCTATGCGTTTGTGGTATTCGACCTGATATTGCACCACGTTGCTGCTTCCGCGGTCTACCTGTTTAGAGATGTAAGCCTTCAGTTCCGGACTGGTGAACGTTTCTTGCTGACCCTTTGAGTAGACAAGGTCGGTAGGCTCCATCTGTATGAGCGTGTCTTTCTTCATGCCGCTGGTTATGTGCTCACGCATGCCTCGCAGCTCGCGGATCTTCCAGTTGGTCGCCGTCCAATGATATTTTGAGTCGGAGATGGTGTCATATTGCACCTCCGTTGCTGTCATGTGGCTCACGAGCTTCTTGTTTTCAAAGCGGTCGAGCGAGAAGCCGTAGCCTTTTTTCATCTGGTTGTCGTAGTGTTGAATGTAGGCAATGACGCCTTTGCCCACTTGCAGCATGACGTTGTCGGCGGCCGTTGTGCGCTTCTTGTTCTTGTACATGCTCTCAAAGTTTTGCTTCACCACCGTGCCGTGTGGAATGACGAAGGCGGCGAGGTAGAACGACAGGGCCGAGATGAGCACACATGAGAACATGTAGGGTCGCATGAGGCGCTTGAACGACACGCCCGATGCCAACATGGCGATGATCTCTGAGTTGCCCGCCAGCTTTGAGGTGAAGAAGATGACGGCAATGAACACGAAGAGCGGGCTGAAGAGGTTGGCGAAATAGGGTATGAAGTTCAGGTAATAGTCGAACACGATGGCCTTTAGCGGCGCGTGATACTCTGAAAACTTCGCCAGATTCTCGTTCACGTCAAACACGATGGACACGGAGATGATGAGCGCTATGGCATAGAAATAGGTGCCGATAAACTTCTTTATGATGTACCGGTCGAGACGTTTGATGTAGCGGCGCGGGTCCAGGAACCCGAGGAAGTACAGCTTGTGTCCGAGCCACGCCAAGAGCGGCGTGACCCGTCGTAACAGGCGCGCCACCCTGTTGAGCGCCTGTCCCGTTTTCCTTGCAGCCTTTAGCGGCTTGTGCAATCGTCTTGTTGTCGCAAATTTCATAATTACCTTTTAAACATTACATTCTTCTGCCCAGCTGGTCGATGATGCTTGCCTTCCATGCCACGAAGTCGCCTGCCTCGATGTGCTGGCGTGCGTCGGTGACAAGACGGAGGTAGAAGGCGAGGTTGTGTATGCTCGCTATCTGCATGGCCAGCAGCTCTTGCGATTTGAAGAGATGGTGCAGGTACGCCTTCGAGTGGATGCGGTCGATGTCGCAGCCGTCGGGGTCGATGGGCGAGAAGTCTTGCTCCCACTTCTTGTTGCGCATGTTCATCGTGCCGTTGTAGGTGAAGAGCATGGCGTTGCGCCCGTTGCGTGTGGGCATGACACAGTCGAACATGTCGACACCGCGTTCTATCGCCTCAAGAATGTTTTGCGGTGTGCCCACGCCCATGAGGTAGCGCGGCTTGTCCTTGGGCAGGATCTCGTTCACCACCTCAATCATCTCATACATCACCTCTGTAGGCTCGCCCACGGCCAGTCCGCCGATGGCGTTGCCGGCTGCTCCCTTGTCGGCCACATACTTGGCGGCGTCGCGTCGCAGGTCCTTGAACGTGCATCCCTGCACGATGGGGAAG
>ERZ779660.298-NODE-298-length-30264-cov-2.180244_pt1 | contig 30264 bp, 22 predicted proteins | sample MGYA00511906_ERZ779660 | MGnify/ENA primary metagenome ERZ779660 (study PRJEB29588, sample SAMEA2156906) | human gut metagenome | biome: human gut; feature: human-associated habitat; material: faeces | place: Denmark | collected 2008/2010 ... | reverse complement strand
AAGGGAGCGCCATTTTATGAGCAAAAATGAGCTGCGAAGCAGCGGAAAGCATCGAAGATGCGCTTTTGCGAATGGTGCGAGTGAACTGTAACATATAATCGAAATCATAAGAAAAGACTCGAAAAAGGGGAAATGGGAGGATTCATCATGAAACTGGTGACATTTAACATCCGCTGTGATTTTGGACAGGATGGGGAGAACAATTTTGAATACCGCAAGGATTTGATTTTAAAGAAAATCGCGCAGGAGAAGCCTGATATGATCTGCTTTCAGGAAGTGCTGCCGCATATCGCAAAATGGCTGAAAGAAAACCTGACAGAGTATTATGTAATCGGCTGCGGACGCGGCCCGGAGCTTCGGGATGAGCAGGTCAGCATCGCATACCGCAAGGATCGCTTAAACCTGATGGAGATGCAGTCCTACTGGCTGTCCGAGACGCCTTATGTGCCTGCATCCCGCTACGCAGAGCAGAGCATTTGCCCGAGAATCTGCAACGAAGCGCTGTTTGAGGATCTGGAAACCGGAAAGGTATTCCGTATTGTAAACACCCATCTGGACCATATCGGCGCACAGGCGAGAATCCTGGGGCTTCGTCAGATTCTGGAAAAATTAAAAACCGAGCAGCTTTATCCCGATGCACCTACGATGATCACCGGTGATTTCAATGCAGAGCCGCAGGACCCGGAATTCGAAATTTTAAAAGAGTATCCGGAATACACCAATGTAACCGAGCATATCGGCATCACCTATCACGGCTTCACGGAAGAAGATCATCCCTGCAGCATTGATTTTCTGCTGGTGAAGGGCGACATCAAGACCGGCGAGCCTGTGAAGTGGACAGACAAAGAGGGCAACGTATGGCTGTCCGATCATTATCCGGTTTGTGTGGAAGTGGAGTAAAGATGTTGTTGGGGTCAAAAAGTATTTTGACCCCTTTGATACCGGATTGCTCCGTGCGTAGCACTTGACATAAACTCGTTATGCGCAAAAAGCGTGCGTAGAAATAGAAATGAGAGGAAAAGATAAAAGGATTTTGCAGAGCCGGGCGCAGTAAAATTTGATAGAAATGCAAAATAATCGGAGGCATTATTATGACAGAAAAAATCGTCGGACTGATATCGTGTCTTTTATGCGCGGTTCCGTTTTTGATTATCGGGATCTTTGAAAAAAACAGCAAAGAGCCCATCACTTTCTGGAGCGGAGATAAAACGTTAAAATCGAAGGTAAAAGATGTCACGGCTTACAATCTGGAAATGGGGATGCTGTATCAAAAGTGCGCGTTTGCATTTATGCTTTCCGGGATCTGCTGCCTGATTTCGTTAGGCTTTGGGATTGTGATGCTTGTTTTGGACTGCACGGCAGGGGTTTATCTGATGTATCGAAGCTATAAAAGAATTCTGGAACGGAATTCGTAATTGACAGCGCCTGCAGGAAAGCGATGGCTCAAATACATGACCGCCGATACGTTGCATACCTGCGCAATGAGGGGCGAATTGTCAGATCCTAAAACCGTCCGATCCGGTGAAAATCAGACGAAAATAGAGAGCGCCCGCTTACGCTGTGTTTTTCACAGAATAAGCGGGCGTTTTTGAAATGTCGCTGTCGCAGCGTAGGGCAGCGTTTTAAAAGCTGTTTTCCAAAGAACCTCAATCCCTGTAAAGAACCGGGTTGACGCAGAGCAGTCCTTCGATTGCAGGAAGCGCGTCGATTCCTTTCAGCTGCCCGGCAGCAGAGCTGGCATCCGCAGTATTGCTGCAGGATGTCGAAGCTGCGGCAGCGTTGACGCAGGAATCCGAGGCAGCTTCATACAGCAGCGGAATGATCGGATCGGTTCCGGAGAGCTGGTTGAGGGAAACGCGTACCGGTTTGTCGAGCGAAACGCTCGTTGTGAATGTTTTGTCTTTTCCTTTTAAAACGACCTGAGCTGTTTTTGGAACAGCAAATCCGGTCTTGTGGGCATCTGTAAACGTCAGAAGCAATTCGTTTGTTTCCGGGAGAACCTCCGTCAGCAGCAGAGCGCCTTTGGAAACCCAGGTGCGGTGCGTGTGAATGGCGGTATCGAGCTCGGAAGCGATGTTGTCGCCGCTTTTGCCTTCGATGTAGGTTGCATAGCAGCCTGCCAGCTTCGCACGGTTGTGTAAGTCCATGCCGCTGGTCGCGGTGATTTGATAGCCTGAAAAAATCAGGGACATCCAGAGATTCGTGCCGCGTTCATTTACTTCGTGGAGCGGTTCCGGATTGTTGAAAATCTCGATAAAGTCAACCTTTGAGTAGTCCGAGATGGTCATTTCAAAGCGGCAGCCGCGGGCAAAAGGATCGCCATAGGAAAACGGATGCGCGATGCCGACGAGCGCGCCTTTTTCGCGGGCAGCTTCGAACAACAGCTCGGGACGGTGCTGGTCGATCGAGTTCCAGGGAACATATTTTGCGAGGTTTAAGCAGAGGATATGCCCGAAATAAGTCGTATATTCCATGCCGCGGATCAGGCTGATCGGATAATGCTTTTCTTCCAGCAGCTGTTCGATCTTTTTCTGACCGGAGGTGGTGTTGTGGTCGGTGATGGCGAAGGCATCGACATGGTCGGCGGCCAGATATTCCGTCAGCTCCTGACAGGTTAAGCTGCCGTCGGATTCGACCGTGTGGTTGTGCAGCTCAAGGCGTTTGAAGCGGGTGGATGCAGTGACGGTATTACCAGCAGAAGAACTGCCAGTGGTGCTCGAATCGCCAGCCGTGGCAGCAGAGCCAGCGCCGGAGACGCCCGAACTGCCAGACGTGGCAACAGCGGAGGCAGGAGCACTCTCAGCGTCGCACGAGTTGTCAGCGCTCCCGGCAGCATTCGAAGTCCCCGCATTTCCCGCTGCAGTCTTTACCGTATCCATTAGATTAAAGTTCGGTGCGATTACACCCTGTCCGACCGGATGTCCGGAAACGGTCAGCGTGTACTGCGTGTTGTCCAGCAGCACGTTGAAAACAAGGACGGTCACTTTTAAAACGCCGGAAAAGGTGTCCTGTGCCAGACAGCCGTCGCTTGTGAATTCTTTTGTGTATAACATGTGGCGGTCCGTCAGCTGGCGGTGGATGCAGCCGATGAAATTGTCGTTTAATTCCGCCATTGTGTGAATTTCTGTTTTCATTTCGTGCAGAATGGTCTGCCTGAACTCCTCGACGGGATAGATCGGGGCGTCGTATTTTGCAGTGCAGAGCGTCTGAAGTCTGTCAATGAGCTCAGGCGTAACGTCGCTTTCACTGTAGAGCCGCTTGTCAAAGCTAAAATGAATGTCCAGCTCGTCATAGACCTGATCGAGGCTGATGGTGTAGGTGATCTGTCCTACAAAGCCTGCGTCCAGCATGCCGCCGACGCGGTAAATTTGTTGATAATTCTGATCGGTTGTCATACGTTCCTCTCCAAAATGTATAGTTGCAGTCAGACGCTTCCAAGACAGATGCGGAAGCGTGTCAGCTCGGCGCTTAGCGCAGCGGAATCACCATGTTCCAGGTTCTGGAAAACTGGTAGGGTGCAGGACCTTCCCCGGTTGCCAGAAACAGATGCGTGGGATGGTTATTTTCATCAAGCAAAAAGTAAGGGCGTTCGCAGTTTGCCTGATCGGTCTGTCTGCCATCGGACCAGGTAACGTGGCGGGAGTAAACGACGGGATTTTCGGCGAATTCCCAGTGAATGCAGTCGGCGCTTTCAGCGTACAGGCCTGCACCCCAGATGCCGCTGATGCCGGGACCTCCGTTTTTGAAGTCGTCTTTGATCAGCAGGCGGAATTTTCCGTCCTCGTACCACAGGTACGGATCTTCCAGATGGATGTTCGGGTCCTCGAAATTAAAAATCGGGTCGTCCAAAATCCGTTCAAACGGACCATCCGGGCGGGGCGCTTTTGCGACACCGATTTTTAACGGACCGTTTGCGAAGGAACGCGATTTGTAGAGCATGTAGGTCGTTCCGTCGGGCTGGATTGCGACTGCAGGATTAGTCGTTGCAGTGCAATCCCAGTGGGAGCAGTCTCTGGGAGAAATCAGCGGCTCATCGCACCGCGTCCATGGGCCAAAAACAGACGGTGCGGTTGCAAGACCGATTCGTTTGCGGTTCCAGACCTCGGTAAAACGCGAGCTGTCCACCTCGTCACCGGGACCGGGAATCGGACCGCCGAAGGTCGTTCCCATATAATAAAGGTAGTAGGTTTGATTCCATTTACGGATGTACGGATTGTGCACGTTCATGCCGTCAAAAAAAGTGCGTCCCCGGCGTCCGAGCACGACCTCCTGAAAGGTATAGGGACCTTCCGGATTTTTGCTGGAAGCCCGGACGATTTCGCAGTTAAACAGCCAGTTTGCACCAAAGCCGAGATCTTTCGGCCAACGGGACGCAAACATGTGATAGGCTCCGTCTTCCCCCTGTACGACGGAGCCGCACCAGATCCAGTAGTCCTGGTCGGAATAACCGCCGCCGACCGGAGCCGGCAAAAGCGCGTTCTGATAAGGATTCTGTACCATATTCTTTTTTATAAAACCTCCCTGTAAATGCTTCGATAGCTCATTTCAATACAATGGAACTCTGATCTCTTTTCCTTAGCGTATAGAGAATTTTTGGAAAAGTCAAGGGATTGTCTGCCCTGAGATGCTTTTGGTTTTCCCGGTGCTTTATGGTATGCTGAAAAAGAATGAAAAATAGAGATGGAGGGGACTATGAAGGGGAAAAAATGGGACGTCTATGTTTATGGCGATGTAAATATAGACCTTGTTGTTCCGGGCGTTTCCAGTCTGCCAAAGCCCGGGCAGGAGGATGAAGTGCCGGTTATGGATACCTATGTAGGCGGCGGCGCGGCGCTGTTTGCGCTTGGCATTGGAAAGCTCGGTCTGCATCCGGTATTTCAGGGAGAGGTCGGGGACGATTGCTACGGGGAGTTGATCCGCAAAGAATTTGCCGCAAAAAATATCGACGACAGTCTGCTTGGGACGAGCAGGACGGAAAAAACCGGTATTTCGATCAGTTTTACCAATGAAAAGGATAGGTCGTTTCTGACGTATCGCGGCACGAACGCGGGAATTTCCATCGACAAGGTGGATATCGAGGGCGTGAAAAACGCTTCGCATATCCATATGACAGGCTACGAGGGAAGCAAAAACCACGCGGCGTATCTTTCTTTATTAAAACGCGTCAAAGCAGAGACGGAGGCGACCGTTTCGTTCGATCTGGGCTGGGATCCAACCGGGGAATGGAATCCTCAGATCAAGGAGCTGTTTCCGTATATCGACGTGCTGTTCATGAACGAGACGGAAGCGATTCACTATGGCAGGACGAAGACCGCACAGGAAGCGGCACGGGAGTTTGCGAAGGATTGCGACAGGGTGGTCATCAAGCTCGGCAGCAGCGGTTCTCTTGCAATCGAAAACGGAAAAGAGGTCTTTCTCCCGGCGTACCGGGTAAAGGCTGTGGATACGACTGGCGCAGGGGATTCGTTTAATGCGGGCTTCGTATACGGATTTCTGACCGGAAAAGGTCTGGAAGAATGTCTGGCCTGCGGCAATGCCTGCGGCGCGTTAAACGTGACAGCGTACGGCGGCAACACCGGATTTCCGGACAAAGAGGGACTGAAGGAATTTATGGGAAAAAAGAAAGGGGAAGAAACAAAATGAAAATCGCAGTTATCGGGGGAGCTGGCGTCAGAACCGTCATTTTTATCAACGGCCTGCTGGCAAGATACAAGGCACTTCATATTGACGAGGTAGCGCTCTATGACATCAATCAGGAGAAACAGCAGATCATCACAAAGCTGTGCCGCCATGTGGTAAACAGAAATCACAAGGATCTGATTGTAACGGAATCTGCGGATGTGCGTAAGGTATTGCAGGACGCGGATTATGTGGTAACAACGCTGCGCGTCGGCGGCGACCATTCCCGTGTTATGGATGAAACAATCGCATTAAACGCAGGCGTAATCGGACAGGAAACGACCGGTGTCGGTGGATTTTCGATGGCAGTGCGCACGATTCCGATTTTGCTGGAGTACTGCAGGCTGATTAATGAAATTGCACCGAACGCATGGATTTTCAATTTCACGAACCCGTCCGGTCTGGTGACACAGGCGTTAAAGAGCGCAGGCTATGAAAAGGTGATCGGCATCTGCGATGCGCCCAGCAGCACAAAATTCCGTATGGCAGCAAAGCTCGGCGTGGATGAAAAAGACCTGTATGTGGAATTCTTCGGATTAAATCATCTTTCCTGGATTCGCAGCGTGAAGATCAGGGACGAGGAGATTCTGCCCAGGCTCCTTGCGGACGACGCATTTTTAAAGAGCATTCAGGAATTTTCCATGTTCGATCCCGATTTGTTGCGGATGATCGGATTTTTGCCGAATGAATATCTCTACTACTATTATCATCGGGAAAAAGCGCTTGCCAATATCTTAAAATCCGGCGCGACCAGAGGTCAGACGATCGAGCAGGTCAACAAGCAGATGATGGAAGAGTTAAAGGCGATGGATATGGACGCCGATCCCGAAGGCGCACTGCAGATTTTCCTGTACTATATGCAGGTTCGTGAGAATTCCTACATGAGTATCGAATCCGGTCTTGCAAAGCGCCCGCTTCTGGAAAAAGGGCAACTGGAAGTGCCTGATGGCATGGGATATGCAGGCGTTATGCTTGACTGCATCGAGGGGCTGCAGAGCAAAGACGGACGCGATCTGGTGCTTTCCGTGGAAAATCAGGGAAGCATCCCCGGTCTTGAGGATCGTGATGTGGTGGAAGTTACCTGTCATGTGGATGAAACCGGGATTCATCCGGTGAGGGTGGAGGAAGTTCCGGAGCATTGCTATCTGCTGATGCGTCTGATTAAGATGTACGAAAAGGAAACCGTAGAGGCGGTACAGGAACAGTCCGAGGAAAAAGCGGTCCAGGCGCTGATGCTGCATCCGCTGATCAATTCCTACTCTCTTGCAAAAGAACTTGTTGCAGCTTACAGCCAGGCATACGGCGGACTGTTCCATAAGGCATAAGGATGCACGAAAAGAGAACAAGGAGGAAGATACAACACAGGACATGCCCGCTCGAGGAGTGCAGGAGCGAAAGCTCCTGCCGCCTTTTTTTACAAAAAATTGACATGATTCTTAAAATATTGATATTGACGGAAAACGTTTTCTGATCTATGATATGGGTGTATTTAGAAAACGTTTTCCAACAGGGAGGAGGAGAAAGCTTGGCATCCATAAAAGATGTGGCGAGACAGGCAGGCGTGGCGATCTCCACGGTGTCGAAGGTGCTAAACGGCTATGAAGGCGTCAGTGAAAGCACGAAAGACAAGGTAAATGCGGCGATCGAAGCGTTGAACTATACGCCCAATGCGGTTGCAGCAGCACTTTCCTCCAAACAGTTTGGGCGGGTTGCCCTGTTGTTAAAGCTGGAGGAAACAGTTGGCTGCGTGGATGAGATCAACCTGCAGTATCTTTCCGGCGCGATCCACCGGGCAAAGGAATTAAAGCTTGATGTGGTGACGCTGTTTTTTTCCATGGTAGCGGATATGGGACTGGATGAGCTGACCAGCTATTTAAAAGCTCAGAGCGTCGAAGGAATTATCGCATATGGGATGAATGAGGAAGATGAATTTCTAAGAGAGCTGATAGCGTCTGGTGCGTTTAAAATCGTGCTGGTTGACGCACCCTATCATGACAGGAATACGTCTTCGGTCTGGATTGACCAGAAAAATGCCCAGTACGAAATCGCAAAAAAGACGATCCTCGGCAATGAAAGCTGTACAAAGGTCCTTTATATCGCAGGGGATAAAAAGTCCTTTGTAACCGGAGAACGGATTGCAGGGATGAAGAAGCTGGCAGAGGAGCTTGCGCTGGAGCTGACCATCGAATACGGAGATTTCAGTGAGAAAAAAGCGAGGGAGCTGACCTTCTTTTATGCAGACAGAATGGATGTGTTTGTTTGTGCATCGGATCTGATGGCCATCGGCGCGATGCGGGCATTGATGGAGCTGGATGTGTTCCATCCGGTTTGCGGCTTTGACGGAATCCCGCTCATGAGCTATGCGGGCAAGCAGATGAATACGGTGCGTCAGGATTTTTATGGCGTGTCGGCTGCTGCGGTGGAAGAGGTTGACCGCCTGCTGCATCTGGAAGAGGGAAGAAACGTAGTGCTAGGATATGAACTGGTGCGGATGCGCTACCAGGACATTGTAGAGTAAACAATAGAATGCATGCTCTGCGAGCATTCTATTGTCATGAATCAAAAGTTGCCGCCAGGCGGCAGAAACGGAGGAAAGAATGAGACAGGAAGAAACGATCCGGAGAGAAATTCTGGAGCAGAGAATTGACAGGGAGCTGGAAGCTCTGTCTGAGAAGCTCTTCGGCAAAAAGCTGGAGGATGCAAGCGATGAGCAGGTTTATGTTGCACTGCTGTATCTGGTAAAGGGACTGGAAGAGGCAACCGTACCCAACGACGGTGACAAGAAAATCTACTATATTTCTGCCGAGTTCCTGATCGGTAAGCTTTTGTCCAACAATCTGATCAATCTGGGAATCTATGAAAAAGTAGAAAGTGTATTAAAGAGCAAGGGCAAGGAGCTGTCCAGAATCGAAGAGATTGAGCCGGAACCGTCTCTTGGTAACGGCGGTCTGGGACGTCTGGCTGCCTGCTTTATGGATTCCATTGCAACCCTGGGTCTTCCCGGCGAAGGCATCGGCTTAAACTATCACTTCGGTCTGTTTAAGCAGGTATTTAAGGATCGCCTTCAGACCACAGAAAAGAACGACTGGATCGAGAAGGATTCCTGGCTGAATAAAACCGATGTTTCCTTTGATGTCTTTTTCGGTGACAGAAAGGTAACCTCCCGTCTGTATGATATTGACGTAGTCGGCTACAACAATGGTGTCAATAAGCTGCGCCTGTTCGACATCGAGAGCGTAGATGAAAGCATCGTAAAAGAAGGTATCACATTTGATAAGGAAGCCATCGAAAAGAACCTGACCCTGTTCTTATATCCCGATGATTCCGATGAAGCCGGCAACCTGCTTCGTATTTATCAGCAGTATTTCATGGTCAGCAACGCTGCACAGCTGATCCTGATGGAGATGAAGGAAAAGCAGTACGATCTGAGAAAGATGTACGATTATGCAGTCATCCAGATCAACGATACCCATCCGTCCATGATTATTCCGGAGCTGATCCGTATCCTGGTAAACGATAAAGCGTTTACAATGGACGAGGCAATCGAGGTTGTCAGCAAGACCTGCGCATACACCAACCACACCATTCTGGCAGAGGCTCTGGAAAAATGGCCGCTGTCCTATCTGGAAAAGGTGGTTCCTCAGCTCGTTCCGATCATCAAGGAGCTGTCCGCCCGTGTTGCTGCAAAATACAGCGATCCGAAGGTACAGATCATCGACGATCAGAACCGCGTGCACATGGCTCACATGGATATCCACTACGGCTTCTCCGTAAACGGCGTTGCTGCGATCCACACCGAGATCTTAAAGGATACCGAGCTGCATGCATTTTATGAGATTTATCCTGAAAAGTTCAATAATAAGACAAACGGCATTACCTTCCGCAGATGGCTGCTTTCCTGCAACCGTGAGCTGGCTGCCCTGATTACCGAAAAGATCGGAACCGGCTACCAGAAGGATGCGATGGAGCTGGAAAAGCTGCTTGCATTTAAGGATGACGAGGAATTCTTAAACGATCTGGTAAAGATCAAAAGAGAGAAGAAAGAAGCACTTGTTGCTCATATCAAAGAGCACGAAGGCGAGGAATTAAATCCCGATTCCATTTTCGATATTCAGATCAAACGTCTGCATGAGTACAAGAGACAGCAGATGAACGCACTGTATATCATCCACAAATATCTGGAGATCAAAGGCGGTAAAAAGCCTGCCCGTCCGCTGACCTTTATTTTTGGCGCGAAGGCAGCTCCGGCTTATGTCATTGCACGGGATATCATCCATCTGCTCTTAGTCCTGCAGCAGATCATCAATAACGATCCGGATGTAAAGGACTACATGAAGGTTGTTATGGTAGAAAACTATAACGTAAGCTATGCAGAGAAGCTGATCCCTGCCTGCGATATTTCCGAGCAGATCTCTCTGGCTTCCAAGGAAGCATCCGGTACCGGCAACATGAAGATGATGTTAAACGGTGCGGTGACACTGGGCACAGCTGACGGTGCAAACGTTGAAATTCACGACCTCGTCGGTGAGGACAACATCTATATCTTCGGCGAAAACAGCGAGCAGGTTATCGATCACTATGCAAAGGCAGACTACGTGTCCAGAAGCTTCTACGAGAAGAGCCCTGTGATCAAAGCAGCAGTGGACTTCATCGTAAGCGATCAGGCACTGGCAGTTGGTCATAAGGAGAATCTGGAGCGCCTCTACAACGAGCTGCTGAATAAGGACTGGTTCATGACCCTGCTGGATCTGGAAGACTATATTGCAACCAAAGACCGTATGTTTGCAGACTACGAGGATCAGGAAAAGTGGAAACGCATGATGGTGGTAAATATCGCCAAAGCCGGATTTTTCTCTTCCGATCGTACCATCGCAGAATACAACCGCGATATTTGGAAATTAAAATAAGGATACCCGGGGAAAAAGGTCTAAGCACCCAGGAGCCTGCTCCTGGGTGGGGGAAAGACCTCTTGACCTGTCAGACATGAGAGATCGGAGATTTCAAATGATGAAAAGGGCGAAAAGTCAGAAGACCGACTGTGCTTGCACGGGGGTTCTGATCTTTCGCCCTGCATGGCGTGACAAAACATATCGTTCAAAGGATGAGAGGAAAAAAGAATGAGAAGAAGCGGTGTTTTATTACCTGTTACCAGCCTGCCATCCCGATTCGGCATCGGAACCTTTTCCAAAGAAGCCTATGCTTTTGTGGATTTTCTGAAGGAAGCGGGACAGAAGCTGTGGCAGATCCTGCCCTTGGGACCCACCGGATATGGGGATTCCCCCTATCAGGCATTTTCTACCTTTGCGGGCAATCCCTACCTGATCGATCTCGAAGAGCTGATCGAAAATGGATGGCTGACAGAAGAAGAATGTGAGAATACAGACTGGGGCGGCAGCAAGTCCTATGTGGATTATGAAAAAATGTATCAGGGACGTTTTCCCCTGCTGCGCAAGGCATACCACAACAGCCATATCGCAGAGAATGCTGAATTTATTGCATTCTGTGAGGAAAATGACTGGTGGCTTTCTGATTATGCGTTGTTTATGGCGATCAAGGACAGTCAGGGCGGCGCAAGCTTCCTGGAATGGGACGCACCTTTAAAGCTGCGGGAGCCTGAAGCAATCAGACGCTGCAGACATGAGCTGTCCGATGAAATCTGCTTCTGGCAGTTTTTACAGTATTTATTTGCAAAACAGTGGCAGGCACTCAAGGCCTATGCCAATGGAAAAGGGATCTCTATTATCGGAGATATCCCGATTTACGTTGCACTTGACAGTGCAGATACCTGGTCTCACCCGGAGCTGTTCCAGCTTTCTGAGGGCTGTGTGCCCAAGGCAGTTGCAGGGGTTCCGCCGGATGCCTTTTCTGCCACCGGTCAGCTGTGGGGCAATCCTCTTTATGACTGGGAATATCACAAAAAGACCGGCTATGACTGGTGGATCTTAAGAATCGGTTACAGCTATCGCCTCTACGATATCGTCCGCGTAGATCATTTCCGTGGCTTTGAGGCATATTTCTCGATTCCTTACGGAGACGAAACTGCAGTCAATGGTCACTGGGAAAAGGGACCTGACTTCGAGCTGTTTGCAGCGATGAAGATGAAGCTGGGCAAAAAAGAGATGATCGCAGAGGATCTGGGTGTGATTACACCTCCTGTCCGCAAAATGATCAAAAAATGCGGATATCCGGGTATGAAGGTATTGCAGTTCGCATTTGACAGCTACGACAGCGAATACCTGCCGCACAATTATGATAAGAACTGTATTGTTTACACCGGAACCCATGACAACCAGACGACCCGCGGCTGGTACGAAGAAAACAACCGCAAGGTGCAGAAATACATTCGTGAGTACCTGCGGGTAAAAAGCGGTAAAGATGTGGTGGAAGCGATGATCGCAACAGCGATGTCCTCAACCGCAGGAACCGCAGTGATCCCGATGCAGGATTGGCTCGGACTCGGACGAGAAGCCCGCATGAACTTCCCGTCCACCCTTGGAGACAACTGGAAATGGCGCCTGACGGACGGACAGCTGACGGATGCACTGGCAGCACATATGAAGGACGTGACAGAGACCTATTGCAGGTGATTTGCCCTGACGAACAAGAAATCCCGGAGAGCTGCAGCTCTCCGGGATTTCGTTTGTGTTGACCGTGAACACTTATATCCTTTGCCTGATCCTATAATAGTATAGCGACGATCCGACGATCTTATTTCAAGATCAAATTCGAATTATGATACGCCGGATCCTTCGTCACATCCTGGTCGAACCAGTCCGGCGGTGTGAATGCGTTTGCTTCCTCGATGGATGGAAATTCTACTTCTGCGATGATAAGCGGCGCAAGAGACTTCTCAAAAACATCCAGCTCGATGGTATAAGGATCCCAGGGGATCAGATATCGTTTTTTGGAAATACAGATGCCGTCGGCTTTCGGAAGCAGATGCTCATAGGAGGACTGATTGAGCGGAAGATTATATTCTTCCCGCGCCATCAGTCCTTTTCCTTTGTAGGTCAGATAATATTCATCATCCTGTCTGCGGATGCGCAGGACGGGGTCGGTGTTTAAATAAGCCTGCTCGATGAGGTGGAAGGGATAGCTGTCCAGATTTTCCGGCAGAGCTTTGACTGTGAATTTTCGTTCGATTTCCATAGGGGGCATAGCGGTACTCCTTTGTGTATTTTAGATGCTCGATAGGCTTAGTATAGCACACATACGCAGGATTTGTGAATTTTGTTGTGGAAGCACCCTGAATTTTAACATTCTTTAGAAATTATTCATACTTTTTCCCTTTTATGGAACAGAGATTTCTGCTAAGATAGGAATGGTTCAAATGGCAGGCTGCGGAAGCGCTCAACGGAGGAAGGTGACGTTTAAGCAGGCGGCTGCCAGACATCAGAAAATGAACTTAAGAAGAAAGGGGACATACAGATGGCGAAAATTGGTGTATTTTTTTCGGCTGGTTATGAAGAAATAGAAGCGTTGACAGTGGTGGATCTCTGCAGACGGGCGGGCATCGAGGTGACAATGGTTTCCGTGGATGAGACGGCGGCGGTGACCGGTTCGCATCAGATTACCGTGCAGATGGATCAGTTGCTTTCTGAGACAGATTTTGATGCGTTCGATCTGCTGGTGCTTCCGGGGGGAATGCCTGGAACCCTGCATCTGGAAGCCTGTGATGGATTAATGGAACAGCTGGATCGTTTTTATAGCGCTGGAAAATGGGTTGCAGCGATCTGCGCGGCCCCGCAGATTTTCGGACATCGCGGATATTTGAAGGGGAGAAAGGCGACGAGCTTCCCTTCCGTGGAAAAGGAGCTGGACGGCGCCTTTGTGACGCACGGCGCAGCAGAGGTGGATGGCAATGTGATCACCGGACGCGGCATGGGCTGTGCGATCGATTTTGCACTGAAAATTATCGGCTGCCTGATTTCGGAAGAAGAGGCGGCAGCGCAGGCGGAGAGAATCGTATACGAAAGGTAGACAGAATTTACAGATGAATATTTTATTCTTTTTGACACCAAAGAGCGAGGTCGCTTATGTGGAGGAAACTGACACATTGCGTCAGGCGCTTGAAAAGATGGAGCATCACGGTTATGCTGCGGTTCCGCTTTTATCTACGGAGGGCAAATATCTTGGCACGCTGACGGACGGGGATGTGCTCTGGGGATTAAAAGAACTGAATTTTCCCAGCCTGTATCAGATGGAAGAGATTCCTGTCATGCAGGTGAACCGTTCCCGGGACAATAAGCCGGTTCATGTGGATGTGGATATGGAAGGACTGCTGGAAAAGGTCAGCGCCCAGAACTTCGTGCCGGTTATTGATGATGAAAAGGTCTTTATTGGGATCATTACGAGACGGGACGTGATTCATTATCTGGCGAAACAGTGCCGCAGTCGGGAAGAATCGGCGGTGTAAAAGAAAAACGGAACATCGTGTCGCGGTAGAATGGAGCATTTATGGCACAGCGGTTTTACTGGAAGCAGTATGTGACGGATAAACAGGTTACTTTCTATATCGCCGATCTGATTTTGAAACCGGGAGAGCAGATTGAGGCGCACTGTCATGATTATTATGAATTTTTTGTCGTGTTGAAAGGCACGTTTCTGGAACGATGTAACGGACAGAAACTGGTGATGCAGCCGGGGATGGGACAGCTGCTCGGACCGGACGATGTGCATACCCTGTCAAATCCCTTTGGCGAGCAGAATCTTTTGTACAATATCGCGGTGCGAAAAGATCGTTATGAACAGCTGACAGCGCCGCTGTTTGGCAGCGGGAACGGGAGCAAAGATGCACCTGTTTTTGACCTGGGTTCGGAAAGCCTGGAAGGATTCCGTGAGAAAATACGTCTGTTGCATCAACTCTGGGAGTCCTCAGGGGAAAAGGAATTTCTGCTCCAGAGCATTTGCTGTGATGTCCTGGTAAACATCTTATTAAAAGGCAGGGAAAACAGTGCGCCGGACTGGCTGTCTGAATTGTATGACAGAATGCAGGAGCCTGAAAATTTTACGCAGGGACTTACACGCATGTTGGAACTTGCGGGCAAAAGTCAGGCGTATCTGAATCGTATTTTTTATAAGTATTATGGGCAAACGCCGACGGCGTTTATCAATTCCTGCCGAATGACTGAGGCATGCCGCCTGCTCCGCAGCACTGAAGAAAAAATTCTGGATATCGCTTACAGCTGCGGGTATGAGAATCTGTCGTATTTCAACCGACAGTTTCGGGCTCGTTACGGCCAGACGCCAAAAGAATACCGGAGTCAGAAGCGGTTCTTTGAATGACAGATGATATTTTGAAGTCTCTTTTCAGAAAACAGAATATTTTCACAGAAAAAAATATATTAGGTCAATATAGTATCAGAAACGGGAAACAGGTGTTAGCGGTGTTTCCCGCTTTTATTTATACTGAATACAGAAGCTGTGGAATGAGTTGATTTAAAATCAAAACAACTGTATTTATGGAAAAAGAAATGTGGAGGGACAAAAATGTATCATCCGAACAGAATTTTAGAGCGGGAACTGGAATTTACAAAAATCTATCGGGAAAATATCGGGCAGCCTAAAGCGGTGCGGGAGAGTCGCTGCATGGATGCACAGATGGCGACGTACTTTGTGACGATTCAGCCGAAGGATCTGATTGCCGGAAGGATCAGCCGTCCGTATGTGGTGTTTGCACAGTGTATGGAGGGCGACGGCATCGACAAGACCGGTTATTGTATAGATGTGGTAAACTGCGAGAAGGAGCTGGCACGGATGAAGGCAGACGCCGCCTATTCCAGGAAGGATTGTATGCAGGCAGAAGAGATGATCCAATTCTGGAAAACAGAAAATACAAATACAAAAATCCGGCAGCAGTTCCCCAAAAGCTGGGCAGGTTCGATGGGCGGTGACGATTATGCGCATGATAATGCGGCAATTCATCCGCTTTACCGGCTGGCTGGCGTAAATCTTGATTTTAAAAAGCTGTTCCGGCTTGGCGTATGCGGTCTGCGTGATGAAGCGCTCAGACTGTCGCAGGAAACGCAGGAGCCGGAGAAAAAGAATTTTTACGAGGGCGTAGCTTCTGTGCAGGAATCCCTTCGCCGGGTAATGGGGCAGTATACGACGGAGGCAAAGCGTTTGGCTGGACAGGAAAATGACAGGGTGCGACAACAGGAACTTTTGCAGATGGCAGAGTGTCTGGAACACATTCAGACTGCACCACCGGAGAGCATGCAGGAGGCAATTCAGCTGCAATGCCTCTATATGCTTGCGGCGCGGGCAGTAGAGATCGGAAGAATTGACGATTATCTGGGGGAATTTTACCGGAAAGATTTGAAGAACGGACGGATTACACACGATCAGGCAGTGCGTTTGCTGGACAATTTTTTCACAATCATCGAAACCCAGTGCGGACGGGATACGCGGGTGATTATCGGCGGCATGGGGCGCGAGCATGAAAAGAGCGCGGACGAATTTGCCATGCTGGTGATGGATGTATTGGAAGTGCGCAGGGAACATTTTTATCCGCAGATCAGCCTGCGTTATTATAAAGAAATGAATCAGGATATTTATGACCGCGCGCTGCGGATTCTTGGCAGCGGATCGACCTTTCCGATACTGTATAACGATGATGTGAATGTGCCTGCAGTGATGCGGGCGATGGATGTGCCTAAAAAGGCAGCGGAGCAGTATTCGTTCTTTGGCTGCGGAGAATATATGCTGGCGGCACAGAGTATCGGAACGCCAAATACAGCCCTGAATGTGGCAAAGGTTCTGGAGCTTGTACTGCATGATGGAATCAATCCGGCGACAGGAATTTTGTCAGGACCGCTGGCAGCTGGGCAGGAATGCAAAAAGCTTCAGGACATTAGATGTTATGAGGAACTGGAAGAGTTGTTAAAAACTTATCTGACGTTTTTTATCGAGATTGCAGGCGGTTTTGAAGAGCTGGTGTATGACGTGGATGGAAAAGAAGCAGAGTTTTTACAGTTCTCCTGTCTGCAGGACGACTGCATGACGCGTGGACGCGGTATGCTAAACGGCGGTTACAGGTATCTGGGCGGAACGGTGGAAACCTATGGAAATATCACGCTTTCAGACAGTATGGAAGCAATCCGAAAAGTTGTATTTGAGGAAAAGCGCTGCACATTACAGGAGCTTGTAGAGGCGCTCGACTGTGATTTTTCAGGAAAAGAGATACTGCAGCAGGCGCTTCTTGACGCACCGAAATTTGGAAACGATAAGGAAGAGGCGGATGAAATTGCGGTTCGGCTGCATGAGTTCATCTGTCAGACGATCCGCAGCCAGAAAAATCGGACACGGCTGGATTCTTTCCTGGCGGTTTTGATCAACAACAATATGAATGTGACGCTGGGGCAGTTTGTCGGCGCGACGCCGGACGGCAGAAATGCGCATAAGTTTTTGTCCAACGGCAACAGCCCTTACAACGGACAGGATAAAGAGGGACTGACAGCGCTGATTCTGTCGTTGACTAAACTGGATAATTCGATTCATGCGGGCGGAAACCAGAACCTGAAATTCGCGCGCAGCATGTTTGAAGGCGATCTGACGCAGATTAAGAGCGTGCTTGGAACGTTCTTCGATCTTGGAGGGCAGCAGGTGAATTTGAGCGTTGTCTGCCAGAAAGATCTGGAGGATGCGCTGGTGCACCCGGAAAGCCATGAAAATCTGGTGGTGCGGGTCGGCGGATTTACAGCGAGGTTTATCGATCTGGATAAAAAAACGCAGCAGGATGTCCTGACGAGGACGGCATACTGCTAAGAGAAAAAACGAGTGGCATCGTTGCTGCTGTGCAGTGTCGAAAAACAAAATATGTCCGGTATCGCTGCGCAGTGCTGTGATGCCGGAAAGGGAGGATATAGTTTGGAAGCGTTGCTTGTAGATATTCAGAGGGGAAGCCTGCATGACGGACCAGGTGTGCGGACGACATTCTTTTTTAAGGGCTGCCCGCTGCGCTGTCGGTGGTGCCATAATCCGGAGAGTCAAAATCCCGGAAAGCAGCTGTCGTTTCATCGTGAGCAGTGCGTTGGATGCGGGCGCTGTGAAACGGCATGTCACAGTAATGTACATTGGTTGACGAAAACCGGGACAGAACAGTTTCGGCATCAGGTTTATTTTGAACATTGTCAGTTTTGCGGGAAGTGTTTGGAACAGTGTCCGACAAAGGCACTGAAAATTATCGGAACACCGTATACAGAAGAAGAGCTTCTAAAAATTGCACTGTTGGATCGGGCGTTTTATGAGCATTCCGGCGGCGGAATTACGTTGTCGGGCGGAGAAGTGCTGCAGCAGGCGGATTTTGCAGCCTCCTTTCTTTCGTTGTGCAGGGAGGAGGATCTGCATACCTGTGTGGAGACGAGCGGGTTTGGGACTACAGACGCGATGGAAAAGCTGCTGCAGGAAACCGATCTGCTATATTTTGACTGGAAAGTGAGCACTGAGGAGGACGCAAAAAAATGGATTGGCGGATCGCTTGTCCCGATTTTGAATAATCTTGCTCTGGCGGATAAAAAAGGGGTACGGACAGTTTTACGCTGCCCGATTATCCCTGGAGTCAACGATAATACAGTCCATTTACAGGCAATCTGTGATCTGCTTGGGCGATACCCTTCGATAGAGCAGGCGCAGCTTTTGCCGTATCATCCGTTCGGTATTTCCAAAGGAGGAAATATCGGGCAGCTTCAGCAGGAATTTCCGGTTCCGGGGGAAGAAGAAAAGAAAAATTGGCTTTCCTGGTTTGAACAAAATGGAAAAGAAGAAGGAAAACGGGTGGTTTTGGAACACTAGAGACCGGGAGTGTGCAGAAGACAGTGTAAAATTCCTTGCCCACAGCCTGTGAGTTTGATATACTTAAATGCAATCAGATTGAAAAATGGCGAGTATGGCGTCGGCGTAGCAAACGGTTTTCATTTTCTAAAATGCGGCGGTTGACGACAGGAATCAGAGTGAGGAAAGAATGTCCAAAATAAAACAGAGCAATATCAGAAATTTTTGTATCATCGCGCATATCGATCACGGTAAATCGACGCTGGCAGACCGAATTATCGAAAAGACCGGTCTTCTGACGAGCAGAGAAATGCAGGAGCAGGTGCTTGATAACATGGAGCTGGAGCGGGAGCGCGGCATTACGATCAAATCCCAGGCGGTGCGGACGATTTACCGTGCAGAGAATGGGGAAGAATATATTTTTAACCTGATCGACACTCCCGGACACGTGGACTTTAACTATGAGGTCAGCCGTGCACTGGCAGCGTGCGACGGCGCAGTTCTGGTCGTGGACGCAGCACAGGGTATCGAGGCGCAGACGCTGGCGAATGTGTATCTTGCGCTGGATCATGATCTGGAGGTATTTCCGGTCATCAACAAAATCGACCTGCCGAGCGCAGAGCCTGAGCGCGTAAAAGAAGAGATCGAGGATGTGATCGGTCTGGATGCGGAGGATGCACCCTTGATTTCCGCTAAAAACGGATTAAATATCGAACAGGTGCTGGAGCAGATTGTGAAAAAAATTCCCGCGCCGGGCGGCAGCTTAGAAAACCCGCTGCAGGCGCTGATTTTTGATTCCCTCTACGATCCCTACAAGGGCGTGATTGTCTTTTTCCGAATTATGGAAGGACAGTTAAAAAAAGGTACCAAAGTCCGTATGATGGCAACAGGTGCAGAGTTTGATGTTGTGGAGGTCGGTTATTTTGGCGCAGGTCAGTTTATCCCCAGCGAGGACGGGCTGTCTGCAGGAATGGTTGGCTATCTGACGGCTTCGATCAAAAATGTCAAGGATACCCGCGTCGGCGATACGATTACAGATGCAGCCAATCCGTGTGCAAAACCGCTTCCCGGTTATAAAAAGGTCAATCCGATGGTGTACTGTGGATTGTATCCGGCAGACGGTGCGAAGTATCCTGATCTGCGGGATGCGCTGGAAAAGCTGCAGTTAAATGATGCGTCCTTATTTTATGAGCCGGAGACATCCATTGCCCTTGGCTTTGGATTCCGCTGCGGATTTCTGGGACTGCTGCATCTGGAAATCATTCAGGAACGTCTGGAAAGAGAGTACAACCTTGATCTGGTGACAACGGCGCCGGGCGTTGTGTACCGGGTGCATAAGACCAACGGGGAAGTGATCGAGCTGACCAATCCGTCCAATCTGCCCGACCCGTCGATGATCGAATATATGGAAGAGCCTGTGGTTTCGGCAGAGATCATGGTGACGACGGACTACATCGGTTCCATTATGGAGCTGTGCCAGGAGCGCCGAGGTCAGTATCTCGGCATGGAATATATGGAAGAAACCCGTGCATTGCTCAAATACGAGCTGCCGTTAAATGAAATCATTTACGACTTTTTCGATGCGTTAAAGTCCCGTTCCAAGGGTTATGCGTCGTTTGACTATGAGTTAAAGGGGTATGAGCAGTCAGAGCTTGTAAAATTGGATATTTTGATTAACCGGGAAGAAGTGGATGCACTTTCATTTATTGTACATAAGGACAGCGCATACGAGCGTGGTCGGAAAATGTGCGAGAAGTTAAAGGATGAAATCCCGCGCCATCTGTTCGAAATTCCGATTCAGGCGGCAGTCGGCGGCAAGATTATCGCCCGGGAAACCGTCAAGGCGATGCGCAAGGACGTGCTTGCAAAATGCTATGGCGGCGATATCAGCCGTAAGAAAAAGCTTCTGGAAAAGCAGAAGGAAGGCAAGAAGCGGATGCGTCAGGTCGGCAACGTGGAAATCCCGCAGAAGGCTTTCATGAGCGTCTTAAAGCTGGATGAGAACTGAGCCTATGACACCGAAAAAAGATCTGGAATTATATCTGCACATTCCGTTCTGCAGGCAAAAATGTCGCTACTGCGATTTTTTGTCGGCACCGCTGGCAGCAGACAGCTCTACAGCGGATGGTTACGTTCCGGAAGCATACGTCGATGCCCTCTTTTCGCAGATCGTGCAGGAGAGTCAGTTTTATCAAGAGCGCAGAGTCACTACGATTTTCTGGGGCGGCGGTACGCCGTCCCTTTTGCGCGTCATGGATATGGAACGGCTGATGGACGCGATCCGGACGCATTTTTGCGTTGCGGACGATGCAGAAATTACGCTGGAAAGCAACCCGGGCACGCTGGATTTTGAAAAACTCGCCGGATATCGACGTGCCGGAATCAACCGGCTGAGCATGGGGCTGCAGTCGGCGTGTGACAAAGAGCTTGCCATGCTTGGCAGAATTCACAATTTTGATACCTTTGTCCAAAACTATAAGCAGGCGCGGAGAGCTGGGTTTGAAAACATCAACGTCGATTTGATGTCTGCGCTGCCGGGACAGACGGTGGAGAGCTGGGAGCAGACACTCGTGAAAACTGCAGAGCTTGCACCGGAGCATCTGTCGGCCTACAGTCTGATCATCGAAGAAGGTACGCCGTTCTGGAACTGGTATGGTGAGGACGCAAACCAGACGCTGCGCCCGAAAGAAATGCTGCCGCTTCCGTCGGAAGAGGACGAACGCCGGATGTATGCCCGGACGCGGGAAATTCTGGAACAGTATGGCTACCATCGGTATGAAATTTCGAATTATGCGAAGGACGGGTATGCCTGCCGCCACAACATCGGCTACTGGAACCGGACGGATTATTTGGGGATCGGGCTTGGAGCGTCGTCTTTGATTGACCCGATGCGCTGGAAGATGACGTCTGATTTATCGGACTATCTGGAATGCGGTAAAAATCAGGGAGATTTTGCAAACCTTCGGGAAGAGGTGCAGACGCTTCGTGTGTCGGAACGAATGGAAGAGTTTATGTTTCTGGGGCTGCGCCTGACAAAAGGCATTGAACTGCAAACATTTGAACACCAGTTTGGAAAAAGCTTCTGGGACGTTTATCAGGACGCAGCGGATAAGCTGTTTTCCGAACAGTTACTTTGTCTGGATGAATCGAAAAAAAATCTGCGCCTGACGGATTATGGCGTGGACGTCAGCAACTATGCGCTGGCGGAGTTTTTGCTGGATTATTAGATCGGGAGAATCGCATGCAGTATGAATTTGCCCCGCTGGAGGGGATTACAGGATATATTTACCGGAATGCGCATCATGCGTGCTTTCCGTCGATGGATCGCTATTACACACCGTTCATCACGCCGAAAAAAGGGAAAATCTTCACGACGCGGGAGTGGAACGACATTGCAGCAGAGCACAATCAGAACATCGCGGTTGTTCCGCAGATCCTGACGAATCAGGCGGAAGGCTTTTGCAAGGTTGCCGGGATGCTCAAAGAACAGGGCTACGAAGAAGTGAACTTAAATCTTGGCTGTCCGTCCGCTACCGTGACGGCGAAGAAAAAAGGCGCCGGGTTTTTAGCCGATCCAGACGCGCTGGATGCGTTTCTGGAGGAAATTTTTGCACACAGCCCGCTGAAAATTTCGATCAAAACGAGAATTGGCGTGGAAAACCCGGATGAATTTGAACGCCTGTTAGATATTTTTTCCCAGTATCCGATTCAGAAGCTGATCGTGCATCCCCGCGTGCTGAAAGAGTTTTATAAAGGAAACGTGCACCGGGAAGCCTATGTGCGGGCGAAAGAAAGGCTGAGTGCAGCTGCAGCAGATGTAGAAACTGTGGGACGGACCATTCCGGTCTGCTACAACGGCGATTTATTCAGCGTTTCCGATACAGAGAGATTTTTGGTGGAGTATCCGGATGCGGATGACCTGATGTTTGGCAGGGGAATGCTGATCGATCCGGCGCTGGTGATGCGGCTGCGCGCCAAAAGTGCTGATCCGGCGGGAAAAAACGCTGCAAAGAAACTGCGTCTGGAAAACAAAAGCACAGTCTGGGAGGACGCGGCGAAGCGAGTATCGGATATCCGAGATTTTTATGGGCGGCTGGCGGAGGATTACGCAGCGGTGCTGTCCGGGGAACGAGACGTACTATTTAAAATGAAGGAACTCTGGAGCTGGCAGGGGCAGCTGTTTGAAGGCTCCGAAAAATATCTCAAAAAAATCCGCAAGGCACAGAAGCTGACAGAATACAAGTCCGCAGTGGCGGCGCTGTTTGCAGACTGTCCGATCAAAGACGCGTGAATACCGCGCGTCAAAAACGGTTGCGTCGATAGACAGCCGTTGCTGCGCGCCAAAATCGAGCACACCGCTCAAAAATAGGGACAGATGGAAAGGCACGGGACGAAAAGGGTTTTCATAAAATAAAGTAAACTGCAGGAGGCCGGGGCGTTGGCAACGGCTGGGGGCTAGGAGTGAAAACCTTTCAGAAACCTCTGTCAAAGGAAGAGGAAAGCCTTTGCATACAGGCATTGCAGGCAGAAGATGCCGGAAGAAAAAGCGAGGCGAAACGGCTCCTGATTGAACGCAATTTAAGGCTGGTCGCGCACATTGCAAAAAAATACAGCAGCGAGGAAGAACTGGAAGACCTGATTTCAATCGGGACAATCGGGCTGATCAAGGCGGTGGAGACCTTTGATCCGCAGAAAAACAGCCGTCTGGCAGCCTACGCCGCCCGATGCATCGACAACGAGCTTCTGATGATGCTGCGCAGTAAAAAAAAGACATCGCGGGAAGTATCGTTATATGAGCCGATCGGAACGGACCGGGAGGGCAACGAGATTAACCTCCTGGACGTGATGGAACAAAAACAGCCGGACATTGTGGAAGAGATGGAAAAACAACGGCTGAACCAAAAGCTCTATGAGCTGATGGAAAGCGTGCTCAGCCTACGGGAAAAGGAGGTGCTGTATCTTCGGTACGGACTGCCCGGAGGAACGGAACTTACGCAGAAAGAGGTAGGAAAACGGCTGGGGATTTCCCGAAGCTATGTCAGCCGGATTGAAAAACGAGCGCTCTTACGCTTACGGGATGCGGCGTGGGGATGAAAGGCTGATTTTTGAAAAGCAGCGGTGCAAAAAGCAGTGAGTCTGAATGCACAAAAAACGGTTGACAGCATGCTGCGGCATGCGGTATGGTTAAAACAGTTATGATAGTTGGAGGGCAGAGGAAAAATCTGCCCTTTTTCTGGTTGGCTGAATTTCCCGGGACGGAAAGGGGAAAGATGTATTGTCAGATCAATGCAGGCGGACTTTATGGCCTGCAGAGCTATGTTGCGCAGGTGGAAGTCGATATTTCCAAAGGACTGCCCTGTTTTGATATGGTAGGACTTTTAGACAGTGAAGTGCGGGAGGCGCGGGAACGTCTGCGCGTTTCCCTGCATCACATCAACGCAGCGCTTCCGGCAGAAAAGATTACGGTAAATTATTCTCCGGCAGGAATCGTGAAATCCGGGACGTCGTTCGATTTGCCGACCGCACTCGTCATCCTCGCAGCGCAAGGGAAAGTGCCGCCGGAGCGGTTGAGGGAACTCTGGGCGGTGGGCGAGGTCGGGCTGGATGCGCGAATTAAGCAGGTTCGGGGCGTACTGGCGATGCTGCATGCGGCAAATCAGAGCGCTTTTCGAAGCTATTTGATTCCGTTTGAAAATCTGGGAGAAGGGCTTGCGGTTGGGAAACTGCCGGTCATGGGCGTTTGCAGCCTGGAAGAAGCAATGGAGTATGTAAACGCGTCGGCGCAGGAACAGGAACGGATGCGGCGGGACGCGGAAGACAGATGGCAGAGTCAAGCAAAAGGCAGGATGGAAAAAGAAAAGAAAACGCCGGACTTTGCATTGCTGTGCGGAATGGAGGAAGCAAAGCGCGCTGCAATGATTGCAGCTGCCGGAGCTCATAATCTGCTTTTGGCAGGACCGCCCGGCACCGGAAAGACGATGCTTGCGAGGTGTCTGCCGGGAATCCTGCCGCCCATGAGCGAGGAAGAAAAGCAGGAGGTGTCTGCAATCTACAGCGCGGCAGGGCAGCTGGAGGATGGAAGGCTGATTCAGGAGCGACCGTTTATCAGCCCGCATCATACGGCATCCGTTTATGCAATGACCGGAGGCGGCGCTGTTCCAAAACCGGGAATGGTGACGTTGGCGCACCGGGGCGTGTTGTTTTTGGATGAAATGACGGAATTTAAACGACAGACGCTGGACGTTCTGCGGCAGCCGATGGAAGAGGGAAAGATTTTTCTTGCCCGGAGCCGGGGAAACTTTGTGTATCCGGCGGATTTTATGCTGTTAGGAGCGACGAATCCATGCCCCTGCGGATATTATCCGGACAGAAACCGCTGCAGATGTCAGGACTGGGAGGTGCACCGGTATTTGGCGAGACTTTCGGGACCGCTTCTCGACCGGATGGATTTATGCTGTCAGATCAAACAGACACCGATTCGAAAGCTGTGGGAAAAAAGAGAAGCTTCCTATATAGATAGCGACAAAAACGGAAGCAAATGGATGCGGGAACAGGTGCTGGAGGCAAGAAAGCGGCAGCAGATGCGATGCCGTGGCGCAGCAATGCGGGAAAACGGTCGGTTGAGTCCGGGGGAAATTTTAAAATACTGTCCGTTGGGACTTGAGGAACAGGAGTTTCTGGAACAGGCCAGCGAGCAGGCAGGGCTTTCCATGCGGGGATGCCACCGCGTTATCCGTGTGGCGCGGACGATTGCAGATCTGGAAGGAAAAGACCGGATTGGTGTAGAGCATCTGGGACAGGCGCTCTTTTTCCGAAATCAGAATGTGCTGCGGGAATGAAGCGCCGCGGGCAGAAGGGAGCATAGAATAGAAAAACAACAGAATTGTAAAAGTCAAATGGAGCAGGAGCGCACTCTGGCACTTGCCCTTTGCCGGGTGGAAGGGATCGGCGCTGTCAGCATTCGAAAGCTTCTGGAAAAGACAGGAGACGTTTCCGAAATCCGAAAGCTGCCGGCAGAAAGTCTGCAGAAGTTGCTGGGGGAGAAAAAAGCGGCGCTTTTGAAAAACTGGGACGCTCCCGAAAATCTGGAACGGGCAAAGCGACAAGCGGAGCAGTGGAAGAAAAAAGGAATTTCCTTCGATTTTTTGTGGGAAGAAGCGTATCCAAAACGGTTGAAGGAAATTTCCGATCCACCGCTGGTACTGTACAGGATCGGGAAGCTGCCGGAGCCGGAAAAAAAGATGGCAGCCATTGTCGGTGCGCGCGCCTGTTCCTCCTATGGAAAAGAAATGGCGGAATATTTCGCCAGGGGACTTGCGAAGGAGGGGATCGGAATTGTCAGCGGCATGGCGCGCGGAGCAGATGGAATCGCGCAGCGGGCGGCGCTGTCAGCAGGCGGATATTCGGTTGCAGTGCTGGGCTGCGGCGTGGACATCTGCTACCCGGAGGAGAACAGGCCGCTGTATGAAAAGCTGAAGGAAAGCGGATGTATCCTGTCGGAATATCCGCCTGGGACGCTGCCGCATTCGCGACTGTTTCCGCCGCGCAACCGGATCATCAGTGCACTTTCGGATCTCGTGCTCGTTATCGAAGCGCGTGAAAAGAGCGGAACGCTGATCACCGTAGATATGGCGCTGGAGCAGGGAAAGGATGTGTTTGCTGTGCCGGGACGCATTACGGATACCTGTAGTCGCGGCTGCAACCGATTGATCGGAAATGGCGCAGGTATCGCGGTGAGTGTGGCACAGCTGCTGCAGGAACTGCAGGGCAGCGCACCACGCGCTGGTAGCGACGAAATGTTTTCCTTGGCGCAGGCAGAACGCCCGAACGCTGCCAAGGCTGCCGGTGTGATTGCAGACAAAATGCTGTGCCCTGTGACAGACGCTCTCAGCTCTACCGCCTCATCCTCCTGGCCGCCTCTGCGCAAAACGATCTGGCAGGCGCTGGATACAATGCCGCAGAGCATGGACGAAATTGCGGATACCCTTGTGAGACAGAAGATATCCATAAATGTGCAGATGCTGATGCAGGAGCTTGTTTTTCTGGAGCTGGAGGGCGCTGCAGGAAGCGTAATGGGGCGATATTACAGGAAAACTTTTGCTTGCAATGACGGATGATATGGTGTATAGTGGTTCACGATCACTGCACAGGACCAAAAATGTGCGTAATAGCAGTAATGAAAATTGGGGATATCAAATATGGCAAAATATTTAGTGATCGTGGAGTCACCGGCCAAAGTCAAAACGATCAAGAAGTTCTTGGGGGCGAACTATGAGGTAGCAGCCAGTAACGGGCATGTGCGTGACTTTCCCAAGAGCCAGTTCGGCATTGATGTGGAGCATGATTACGAACCGAAGTATATCACGATCCGCGGCAAGGGTGACATCCTGGCGAACCTCCGCAAAGAGGTCAAAAAAGCAGAAAAAATCTATCTCGCAACCGACCCGGACCGGGAGGGAGAGGCGATTTCCTGGCATCTGATGGAAGCGCTCAAGCTCTCCGGTAAAAAGGTGTACCGTATTACCTTTAACGAGATCACGAAGACAGCAGTGAAGGAATCGTTAAAGCATGCGAGAGAAATCGATATGAATTTAGTGGATGCGCAGCAGGCGCGCCGGATGCTGGACCGTATGGTTGGCTATCGGATTTCCCCGCTTCTGTGGGCAAAGGTGAAGCGGGGACTTTCCGCCGGGCGTGTGCAGTCTGTTGCCCTGCGCATTATCTGTGATCGCGAAGAAGAGATCAATGCGTTTATTCCGGAGGAATACTGGACCCTTGATGCAGCATTCCAGATTCCAGGGGAAAGAAAACCCCTGATAGCCAAATATTACGGAGAGCAGGATACCAAGCGTATTTTAAAAACCGCAGCGGAAGTAGAAGCAGTCAAAAAGGATTGCGAAAAGGCAGAGTTTCAGGTGAGCGACGTCAAAAAGGGTGAGCGCATCAAGAAGGCTCCCCTTCCCTTTACCACCTCTACCCTGCAGCAGGAAGCCAGTAAGGTGCTGAATTTTTCCACACAGAAAACCATGCGGCTGGCGCAGCAGCTGTACGAAGGGGTAGATATCAAGGGAAATGGTACAGTCGGTATCATCACCTACCTAAGAACCGATTCCACGCGTGTTTCCGAAGAGGCGGAAAACATGGCGCGCAGCTATATTACTGAGAAATACGGCGAACAGTATGCCGGAGAAGGTACCGTGAAAAAGGGCGGACAGAAAATTCAGGATGCCCACGAAGCGATTCGTCCGACGGATGTTGCGCGGACTCCTCTGGAAATCAAAGAATCCTTAAGTAGGGATCAATTTCGTCTCTATCAGCTGATTTGGAAGCGCTTTGTGGCAAGCCGTATGCACTCAGCAAAATACGATACGATTTCAGTTCGTATTATGGCAGGAAAACATCAATTTGCAAGTTCCGGTTCCAAACTTGTGTTTCCGGGCTTTTTGTCGGTGTACCAGCAGGATGATGATAAAGAAGAGCCAAATGCTGTGCTTGCTAAAGTAACAAAGGATTCTGTGCTGTCTTTAAGTGAATTACTGCCGGAACAGCATTTTACGCAGCCGCCGGCGCATTTTACTGAGGCTTCATTAGTAAAAACTCTTGAAGAGTTAGGAATTGGACGCCCAAGTACCTATGCGCCAACAATTTCAACATTGATTTCACGCCGCTATGTGGCAAAGGAACAGAAGAATTTGTATTTGTCAGATTTGGGAGATATTGTAAATCAGATTATGGTGAGTGCATTTCCTAGTATTGTGGATGTAAACTTTACAGCGACGATGGAAGCTTTGCTAGATGGTGTTGCCGAGGGTAATGTGGAATGGAAGACCATTGTGAGAAACTTCTATCCGGATTTGGAAAAGGCTGTTTCACATGCAGAAAAAGCACTCGAAAAAATTAAAATAGAAGATGAAGTAACCGATGTCGTGTGTGAATTATGTGGACGCAATATGGTAATTAAGTACGGACCGCACGGTAAGTTTTTGGCGTGCCCTGGATTTCCGGAGTGCAGAAATACCAAACCATATTATGAAAAAATCGGTGTGAAGTGCCCGAAATGCGGCGGCGAGATTGTTATTAAAAAGACCCAGAAGGGCCGTCGTTATTATGGCTGCGAGAATAATCCGGAGTGTGATGTGATGACTTGGCAGAAGCCGTCGAATGAACGCTGTCCAAAGTGTGGCGGCATGATGTTGGAAAAAGGCAGTAAGTTAGTCTGTGCTGATAACACATGCGGTTATATTGAAAAGAAAGAGAAATAAAAAACAGACGACATAATGCTTGTCAATAAGGTGAAATTGTGGTAATATTGTTTCATGGGGGACAAGCAATATGAGTATTCAATTATTGGATAAGACTCGAAAAATAAACCGTCTCCTCAATGACAAACATTCATCTAAGGTGGCATTTGCGGATATTTGTTTTGTGCTGGGACAGATGCTTTTAGCAAATGCGTACATAATCAGCAGTAAGGGAAAGTTGTTGGGAACTTATGTGAATGATGACGGGATGATTCCGAGTTTTCAGAGTAAACGGGGCAGTTATATCGAGACGATGTTAAATGAACGTTTCCTTAATGTGCTGTCAACAAAAGAAAATGTGAATCTGGAGACTCTTGGTTTTTCCAAAGAAGAAAGACAGGGAGTTGAGGCACTGATTACACCGATTAGTATTGGTGGCGAGAGACTGGGAACATTGTTTCTATGCCGGTGTCAGAAAGCATTTTCGATTGAGGACATTATTTTAAGTGAATATAGCACGACTGTGGTAGGGCTTGAAATTATGAGGTCCATTCAAGAGGAATCAGATATTGAGCAGCATAAGAAGAGTAATTTCTCTTCTGCCTTGACGACGCTTACGCCACTTGAGCAGAAAGCGGTCAGTTACGTATTCCATGCAATGGGGGGAGAGGATGGTACCCTTGTGACGAGCAAGCTTGCCGGAGAAATTGGCATTACAAGGACTGTTATTGTCAATGCTTTGCGAAAATTAGAGAGCGCTGGCTTAATCAAGACAAAGTCATCCGGAGTGAAAGGAACGCATATTAAGGTTCTGAATGATATTGTCTATACCGAGTTTAACAGTTATTATCGTGAGAAATGGAATTCGTAAACGCAAAGGGAATTGTGATGGGGAGTCATAATGCCGTTTGCGTTTTTCTAGGAATAAAGAAATAAGAAAGGAAGTGCTACGATGGTTTTATCCAATGCATACAATTACATCAATGTGTTAGATAAGGCAGCGGATGCGAGCTGGACAAGAAATGATGTGCTGGCAAATAATATCGCAAATGCAGACACGCCGGGTTACAAAAGAAAAGATGTACAGTTTGAGACATATTTGTCGAATGCGGTGGCAGGAACAGATTCATTAGATGAGACGGTGGCAAATCTAGATTTGAATGATTTAAATGCAACGGTGTATAATGAACAGCCGGGGCTTAGTTATCGGAGTGACGGAAACAACGTAGATGTATCGACAGAAAACGTGGAACTGGCAAAAAACCAGATTAAGTATTATACGTTGATGAATTCGATCAGTCAGGAATTTTTACGGATGAAATCAGCGTTAAAGACTTCATAAATCAATTAAGGAGGAATGACTATGTCAGTATTTGGGGCTTTGGATGTGAGCGCTACCGGTATGACGGCGCAGCAGCTTCGAATGGATACAATTTCGGAAAATATTGCCAATGTAAACACGACTCGTGGAAAAGATGGCAAACCATATAAGAGGAAGACAGTTCTTTTTGAGGAGAAAAGTTATCCGAGTTTTAGTGATAGTCTCCATTGGCAAACCGTCAGTGTGCCCCAC
>ERZ779660.294-NODE-294-length-30483-cov-15.523367_pt1 | contig 30483 bp, 25 predicted proteins | sample MGYA00511906_ERZ779660 | MGnify/ENA primary metagenome ERZ779660 (study PRJEB29588, sample SAMEA2156906) | human gut metagenome | biome: human gut; feature: human-associated habitat; material: faeces | place: Denmark | collected 2008/2010 ... | reverse complement strand
TCTTGTACTACTTCTCTGTTTTATGTAAATCTTTTTCAAAGAACTCTTTCTTTATCGCTCCCTTCTCGAACACTCTCTATCGGCGTCAGCTTCAAGTGTCGTTCGTTTAATTCGACCGCTCGCCATGACAAAACCGAAGCAAGCTTCATTATGTCCATTTGGCTTGTAGCGTTCGTTCTTGAAAGCGGATGCAAAGGTATAGCTTTTTCGGATATAAACCAAATCTTTTCGCAAAAAAGTTGTTTAAAAACATACCTTTTTAACATCTGTTTACAATTACAAAGGTATGTCAACGGGATTTACCTTATGTAAAATGCGCATGCAGGCGCGTAGGTGTGTGCGTACACATGTACAAAGATTGTCGATAGCAGAGAGACATGGGACTTGGAACTCAAAACCTTCATTCTGGAATACCCTCCAATGTTTCACGACACAAAAACATTCATTTCTTTGGAACAAAAGTCTCCCACGTCTGATCACTATAGAAGATACGAATTTCTGTTATAGTGCGTTGCTTTATGTCAATATTTTTTACCATTTTCTCATAATTGTCTGCAACTTGCCCATTACGAAAGCCCCCTCGACGTTGTTCCGACATATTGCCAGAATCAAGAGAACCTTCTCCTTCTGTTATTTGTGGGGTAGTAGAGGCCGTAGATGATGCACAAAAATCTAAAGTTGACTCTCCACCTACATTAACGTTACCATTAAACGCTTGACCACAATGATCCGAACCCTCATTTATAGGATCCTTCTCCTTATTTATATACATGTCTCCAACACCAAAGAGCAGCCATTCAGTAGACACGTCAGGCAGACTTTTCTTTATAGCTTCCACGGTGGCGATTGTCGGACGAGTGCGGCCTGTAAAGATACTACTCAACGAAGCAGGTGAGATATGTATAAAATCAGCAAACTCTTGCTGTGTCATCTGCTGACTTTCCATTACTTTTCTTATACGATCTTTCATAACTTAACTGTTTTAGAGCCATTATAGCGCTCAGAATTTACATTTTACAAAGGTAAATCATTTTTTTGATATACGCAACATATGTAAATGTTTTTAACAATGTAAATATTTAGATTTTGCATTTACAATTTCGAATTGCGAATGAAAGACTATACAAAACTTCAAACGATTTACACAAGTATAAGCATTCAGACAAAAACAATATTATTTAGATGCTTCACTAATTTTTCGTATTAGTTTGGTTATCAATAATTTAAGCATCAAAAAGAGCGTTTTATTATTACTTTATTACGATATTAACAAATAAAAACGGCCCAAAACAATGAAGAATCACATTAAATAATTAATATAAGCTATTGGGTTTTAGTAAATTATAATTACATATCTGATGATTTATATTAATTCATCTACATTTACAAATTCTACCTTCTCTAAAATATTTACATTTACAAACTACAACAACAATTATACATGATTGTAAATACTAATAAATTGTAGTTTAAAAATTTACATTTGAATATTCGTTTACATTATTAAATTCAGAGTTTTATATGTTAATAAAACAGAATACTAAATTTTGAAATCGTCAAAACCTCAAAAATCGGCATTTTTTTCAGATTCTAAACTTAGGGAAAGGAGAATGAAAAAAGGGCTCAAAAAAACGACATAAAAATCGTCTAACTGTCGAATAACAAAGAAATTAAGGCAAAAAAAGAGGTTTGTGCCGAAGCACAAACCAGCTGAAAACAGAACTAAAAACGCCCTATTTTAGTGCAAAATGAAGAACAAAAGCTCCTTCATTAGCTCTCCTGGAGGAGTGTTTGGGTTGTCTAAGCCCTTACTTTTGGCATCAATCTCTCTTATTTTAGAAATAATCTGGAGAGTCTTGGTTGCCGAGTAGTTTCTCATACCTGTCATATAGTCGCGAGCAAGCCATGTCGATTTCAGTTCCAAGTGTTGCGCAACCGACACCTCACTTCGTCTGTCAGGGGCATAATAAGCAACCATCAGTTTTTGGAAGAAAGAGAAGATCAGAGGCAGGAAAGAATAGATGCTTCCAGCCTTTGGATTTTTGTCAAAATAATTTACTATTTGATTAGCCTTAAAAACATTCTTCTCTACGATAGCCCTATTCAGCTCAAACGCATTAAAGTCTTTACTTACCCCTATCTGATGTTCCACGATTTCAGGTGTCACTACCCTATTGTCTTCAGGCAAAGAAATGAGAACCTTGTCAAGCTCCGACACCAACCTGTTCAGGTCAGATCCCACATGCTCAGCAACCATAGCAGCAGCCTTTGGGTCAATTGCGGTCTTGTGCAATTTCAAATATCCTTCGACAAACCCGGGCAGTTCGCTATCCTTCTTCTTCTTACTTTCGAGAACGACCCCCACAGCAGCAGCCTTAGCCACCACCTTCTTTCTCTTATCCACCGTTCCGTTCTTGTAACAAATAACAAGAATTGTTGATGCAACAGGCTTGTTAAGATATTTCTCAAGCAAGTCAAGTTGCTTCATCGCTTGAGCCTCTTTCACCACTACTACCCTATGTGTAGCAGGCATTACAGGATAGCCCGTAGCAAGATCCATGACTTGTGCAGCAGTCACATCAGCTCCGAAGACCACATTTTGATTAAAGAACTGCTCTTCAGGTGTCAACACGTTGTCTGTAATAAAATCTGCAATTTTGTCAATGAAATAAGACTCGTCACCCATGAGCAGATAAACAGGTCTATATTTTCCTGCTTTCAGCTCACGCATGACAGAGTCGTACGTCACCATTGCTTTTTTTTCTGCCATATATTAAATATTATTTTTGGTTTCATAAGATTTTTCATCTGTTTGCAATCTAACAATCACAAATACAAGCAAGCAAGAATTACAAATTAAAGCAATCAAGAATTGCAAATATCTGCGCCATATAATGGAAATTGTCTTCACCACATAGATGCAAGTGCAAAGTTAATGAAAAAAGGCGAACAGAATGAACATACAACAAGAATTCATGAAAACCTACTCTTCTGTCGCGCATTTTAAATATCTTTATAACAGTCATTATTCAAAGACACACTTTTTTGTTGTAACTTTGCACATAAAGGAAAGCCCCTTCTCACAAAACAATTACACCTTTTTATATAATAAGAAATGATCAAGCTCAACATACCCCCATTCCAGATGAAGCTGTCAGGCACGCAGGAGAGACCCAAGATTCTTGACATCTTGCGTCGCAAATTTGTAGCACTCACGCCAGAAGAATGGGTGCGCCAACATTTCATCCATTTCCTGATAGAACACAAAGGTTACCCATCAGCCCTAATGGCCAACGAGGTGGCATTGTCATGCGGCAACAAACAACTCCGTGCAGACACCGTGCTTTACGACCGCGACTTGAACGCAAGGATGATTATCGAATATAAAGCCCCCACAATAAAGATAACCAAACGAGTGTTTGAGCAAGTTACCGCTTACAATTTCTTGCTACACGTCGACTATCTCATCGTGAGTAATGGGCTAACCCACTACTGTTGTAAGATGAACTATGAAAACAACAGTTACATGTTACTTACGTCTATTCCCGACTATAAAGACATATAAAAGCCTGCAATTCTGCATGGCATAGCTTTTGCTTACTAATACATAAAAGAAAAAAACAAATAGAAACAAAAATAACGAAACACAATGGGAGCAGCAAAATGGATAGGCGGCGTACTCGGCATGATAGCCGGTGGCCCACTTGGTGCCCTCGCCGGCATGGCCTTAGGATGGATTTTTGACGAGAGTCTTAACTCAGGCCAAGACGAGGGAGCATACAACAACCGCGAATATGACAACGACACCATGCGTCAACGCCAAGCGCGTCAGCAATATGAAGGACAACGCAACTCGTTTCTCTTTTCCATGCTCGCCCTGTCGTCTTACATTATAAGAGCCGACGGCAAGGTCATGCATTCGGAGATGGAACTGATGCGTCGTTTTCTTCGTCAAAACTTTGGCGAGATTGCCGTGTCACAAGGTGAAGATATTCTTCTGCGCCTCTTTGAGCAGCAGAAACAGATGGGTATGCCCCGTTTCCGCGCCCTCATCATGCAGTCGTGCTCACAGATTGCTGCCAACATGGACTATTCTCAGCGCCTTCAATTGCTCAGTTTCCTTGTACAGATAGCGCAGGCTGATGGCATTGTTGTGACCGAAGAGGTGAACGCCCTTCACGACATGGCCTCTTATCTTGGCATCGCCGACGACGATCTCAACTCCATGCTTAACCTCAACAACGGTTGCAGCAACCTTGATGCAGCCTACAAGGTGTTGGGCATAGCGAGCACAGCTTCAGATGATGAGGTCAAGGCTGCTTACCGCAAGATGGCCCTTAAGCATCACCCCGACCGCGTAGCGACCCTTGGTGAAGACGTGCGCAAGGCAGCAGAAAAGAAATTTCAAGAAATTAACGAGGCAAAAGAGGTGATATACAAATCGCGCGGTTTGTAATAGAACAACAAGCAGGTGTTCATAATCAATAGCATATATGAATAAAGAAGACGAAGACGTTTTCGTTAAACCAGATGAGCAGAACCAAGCTTGCTCGGGTTCTGCCATGGAAAGAAAAGATTTCCATAAAATGGAACATTTCTTCCTCCATTCCAACGAGGTGAATCATATCAACAGAGAAGATTATGATAAGATTGAATTATTGGTGAATGCGGCAAAGGCCTTTGCCCGCAGCACCTACCAGTGCGTCTATATCATCGACTATTTTCATCAGGATTTCATCTATGCATCAGATAACCTCGCTTATCTCTGCGGATTGGAACCGGAGCAGTTGATGGAGGCTGGTTATCAGATGTATATAGACCATGTGCCGGATGCCGACCTGCAGATGCTGCTCGAAGTGAACAAGAAAGGGTTTGATCTTTTCAACGAATTGCCTGTGGGCGACCGCCTTGACTATACTATCTCGTACGACTTTCATCTCACCAATGGCAGACATAGCCGATTGATTCATCATCACCTCACTCCAATACTTCTTTCTGATGACGGAAGAATCTGGCTTGCCCTCTGCACCGTATCATTGGCAGCTACCGATGAACCGGGACATATCATCATGCAGAAAAATGGTGAGCGTAGCTATTTTGAATATTCCACATTGCGCCACAAGTGGGAAAAGAAAGAAGGCATAACCTTGAGCGAGACAGAGAGAGATGTTTTGAGATTGTCTGCCCAAGGTTACACGATGAATGATATTGCCGACCGACTATGCAAGTCGGTGGATACGATAAAGGCTTGCAAGCGTAACCTTTTCGCCAAGATAGGCGTGAAGAACATTGCCGAGGCACTGTTTCATGCCACAAACTATCAGATGATATGATCGCAATCATATCTCTTCCAACAATGGCGAGAGATAGAACTTGGGGAAGTATTTCACTTCCTTGCCTTCCGAAAGGTTCGCGAGAATGTTGACACAGTAGCCGGCGGCAATGTATGCCCCGATGCCCAGTTGCGGGAAAGGCTCCTTGGAATAATGCATGATGGCTTCATCCACCCAAGGCACAGGCATCTGCCAGAACATACCGTACTGCGAGATATACTTGCCCAGTGAGCAACGGAAATCATCTGAACCTCTTTTCACTACTTCGCTGAATGGATAGCCTTTCGGTTTCTCTACAGCGAGAAAGGCAGCCTTGCCAAGATTGACAGCATGGATAACGGGGATGCCCTGCTCCTTGCATTTCTCATCGAAAGCAAAAGAGGCTTCGTTGTCATGCAAGGTTGCATTCACCGCATACAGGATGCCCGACAAGTCGCATGCATCCACATCTTCCATCGTCAGCGTATCCTTTTCTATGCGATAGATATGAAATCTATCTTCCTGCCGAAAGCTTTCATGGAAGTCATGGCGCAAGGCACAGGAAGCTATCAAGCCTCCCATGTCTGCGCCACTAATCAACAATTTTATTGGGTTGTTCATTTATAGAGAGATTTATTGTCATTACACCATTGCTGGATTCAGCAGATAGACAGATTACATTCTGTTCTTCTGGCTTTCTCCAGCACCCGTACCCTTATATTTGCTTCTTGTAGTGTTGAACTTATACCGTACAGTAAGCGACACTTTGCTTGTTGACAGTCCATCATACACCATTTCCTTCATTTTGCCAAAATGAGCAATCATGTGGCTATCGTTTGTCCCGAACAAATCATAGATGAAGAGCTGAAACGACAAATGATCTTTCAAGAAAGCCTTGTATGCGGAAACATTCGTGCAAAACATTGGCTTGTACAGATACTGATTCTCTTCATGGCCTTTCGTGATATACGACATCATCAACGTAAACATTCCTAATTTGGTGTTGAGCGTATTGTCAAAACGGAATGAAGCCATTGGTTTATTGAGCGATTTCCCATCGTGCGTCTCCATATCAAACCATTGCTTGTCAACGGATGCTGTAAGCGAAGGATACCAGATGCCAAACGAAGGGCGCAAGTTGATGGATGCAGCTACGTCATTATACGAATTCCCATTCACAGGCTTCATCAAGCCTATTGCAGGATTATCCTTATAAGTCTCCACTGTGGATATAATCGGATTGGAAGTATGGCTGTAGGTCATGTCGAATGTCAACCATTTGTAAGCCAACTCGTAGTTGAGATTTCTGCTTATCTGAGATACCAGAAATGGATTTCCCGTTTCATACGTGTAGCGGTTGTCATACTGAATGCCGCTGCGCAAATTATGATAGGAAGGACGATTAATGTCGGCTGCATAGCTCAGCTGCATCTGTACCTTGCCCACAGGCATCGATAAGCTGAGCGATGGGAACCAATTGCCGTACGACTTGCTTTGCCCAGGCACATACTTGCCATATTCATAGTAATTGAAGTCGATGTACTCGTATCTCATACCTGCCTCCAAACTCAGATTACCGAAATCTCTTGAATAGGTCAAGAATGAAGATGTCATACTTTCTGTAATACGGCTGTCGTCATCCGCTACCAAGTTGGTTGGCACCACTTGATACTTTGAGGTACGATGGGTATTGGAATATTCACCACCCAAAGACAAATTACCTCCTAATAATGGGTAAGAAAGCACCAGTTTGGAAGCGAGCAGGTGATAATCCTTGTTAGTCAAGCTATGAGCCGTTTGGCTTTGTGCATCCATCCCCACTTCCTGGTATTGCTCTTTGGTAACATTGTTCTGGTATTCCTTCGACCATAGCCAATCTGTATTGAAATCGATGCTGAGCTTACCAATCTTTCCTACATAGTAAATATTGCTTAAAAGATTATTCTTCTGCCAAAAGAAATCAGCATGACTATCAGAACTTTCAGACAAATCTCCGTCTTGTAATATCAAAGAACTCATATCGCCGTTCCATGTTTGCTTAGGATTTCTAAGAAAACCAAAGTTGGCACCTATAGAGTTGTTGGCATCCAACTGGTAGCTGGCATCCAGGCGAAAGTTCATGGCTTCGATAATACCTACTTGTCTTATCTCACCTTTCTGGTTCCACGTCTTGTCAAGATAAGTCTTCTGCTGTAAGTCTTTATTGTCTGGCTGGTATTGTCTTGCTCCAAAAGCGTATGCGCCCAGCTCTAAGCCATTCTTGCGATAGTTCATATTCAATTGGCTAAACCCGCCGAAGTTTTTCTTTTCATCATATTCACCAGTAGTCTTCGCATCGAATCCGAATCCTTCGCCCTGTATCTTCTTCGTTGTGATACGGATGACCGCCTTGGTGCTGGCTGCGTAACGAGCACCAGGGTTAGTGATGACTTCCACCGACTTAATGTTATCTGAATGCAAACGGTCCAGCTCGCTCTTGTCTCTCATCTGTCGTCCATTGATATAGATAACAGGCTCACCGCGACCGAATACCTTGATGCTGCCATTCTGGGCAGAAACGTTAGGGATGCGGTCGAGCAGGTTCTCCATGGTACCTGCCTTCTCAAGTACGGATCCGACAACGGTTGTTGTCATTCCGCCATTCTTCAGGATAGTCTTAGGCAGGGATGACTTCACGACCACTTCGCCGAGCATCTTGCTGTCTTCTTCCATCTTGATAATGCCTATGTTCTCGCCCTCGCAATCCTTGCAGATAGTCTTATAGCCTACGGATGTCACCTTGATGATTCCGCCGTTGCAGGAAGAGTCGATGACAAAGCTGCCATCCTCTCCACTCACAGCGCCCTTGACGAAAGCCGAGTCTGTTCTATTCAATAATACTACATTGGCAAACGCCAAAGGCTCGCCCTTCGTATCCATCACCTTACCGGTGATATTCTGCGCCATCATCGGAGTCATAACCGAGAGGCACAACGCTGTGGTAAAAATTACTTTTTCCTTCATATTGCTACAGTTTTGCCTGATTCTTTTATTTTTCTGCTGCAAAAGTATAGCTTTATAGGAAAAAGCCTTTGACACAAAAGTGTATTTCTCAAGAGTGCGGCTTAAGAATTACACTTTTGTGTATGTAACATCATTCATATTTTAGCTTTTTTAGGCGTTATTTTAAAGAAAAATCGCCATAACCCTGTCAAAATGAAAATAATGAACTATCTTTGCATTTGGCATTATGCTGTAAAGCGAAAGCTATGAAAGAACCTTTGCAGCAGGCCTTTATAACTGAAAACAACAACCTAAAAAACGACACTATGCCAAAAAATCTTTACATTGTAACATTTCTCATCTTAGCTCTTTGCGCCGCATGCGACAACCCATACAGCCCAGACAGCGACGATGGAGGTACAGGCACGACAACAGGCACATCAACAGGCACGACAAAGAAAGACTGCAACGTAACGTTGCGCGTGGCCAACCTGGAACAAGTGGACTACAACGAAGCCTCTAACAACGAAGCCTCTGGCAACGAGGCCTCCACCAAAGACGGCATCTATCGTTCTGCAAGCGAGAGAACACCTGTGGGCGAAGTGTGTACACGTCTTTCATTCGCCGTTTACGACATAAACGACGATGGAAGTTATACCAAGGTTGGCGAGGTATCACAAACCAACAGCGACAACGCCTTCGGTACCGCCGACCTGTCTGTCACGACAGGCACACATCTGTTAGTGGTCATAGCCCACAACGGCACGGCCAAACCCACCATGACCAATCCTGAGAAAATAACCTTTCCCAGCAACAAGACCACCGACACCTTCTTCTGCACGCAGCAGTTTAGCGTGAGCGATGGTGGCACCACAAACCTTAACCTCAACTTGAAACGCGCCGTTGCCAAGGTGTGCTTCTCACCCGATGACAAAACGCCATCGAAGGTAACAAAGATGAGATTCTATTATACAGGCGGCAGCAGCACGTTCAATGCTGTAAGCGGCTATGGTTGCGTCAACTCAAAGCAGACCGAAGACCGTCCTGTTGTAGCATCCGCGCACGAAGGATCGTCAACCTACTCTATCTACACCTTTCCGCGCAGCGACAGCAACAGCATAAACTTAGATGTGACAGCCATGGATAACAACGACACAAAGTTGTATTATCGCAAATTCAGCGACATTCCCATCACTCTCAACTACATCACACGTTGTCACGGCAACTTCTTTGGCGAGGATCCCAGCGGCGGTCGCGTCGCTCCCGACGTCACTATCGACACTCGTTGGAGCTCAGAACTCGATTACACGTTTGACAGCCCATCGACAAATATTGAGACAGAATAGTTGCAAAATAATGCACGAAAAGCCCCTTTTTGCGATATTCGCAACAGCTTTTCATGTTCAAAAGCTCCCAAACAGACATTTTATAACGCAGAAGAACGAACAAGAGTGTTTGTAAAATCATACAGAAAACCAGTTTAAGATGGTTGTCAGGCCATCAAATTGACCCATATAAGCCTCTCGCACATGTTGTGAGAGGCTTTTTTAGGCCTTTTAGAGAAAATTCCACCTTCTACTGTCTAACCGTCAAAACTTGCTAAGCATATGATTATAAGCTTTTTAGATTATACAAAACCAATAAATCTTCCAATATTCCAAATCTTCCAATTAAATTTCTACGCATGACAAAAACCATCCTTATATATATAACTACTTAATAATCAATTAATTATATAGTCTATATAAAGAAGGTTTGCATGAACATACCCATTTTTGGAATTGGAAGAACTGGAATACTGGAAGATTTGGAAGTTATCAATAAATAAGAAAAAAGGTTCTCCTTCTATGAGGCCACGAAGCCAAAGCATGATAGCATGAGGATCCTTCTACGAGGCCACGAAGCCAAAGCATGATAGCATGAGGATCCTTCTACGAGGCCACGAAGCCAAAGCATGATAGCATGAGAATCTTGCTAAAAGGCCGAAGAAGCCAAAGCCTCAAGGCAATTTTAATTTCTCCACAACCCCATGAAATCAAGTCAAACACGGCCTGGCAATCTAAACTGCATGGTTTGGCTCCATAAGTACCGCAGTTAGGCAGCCTAAGTATGGCAGTTACGTCGCTTAGGAGCCATGGTTAGTGAGAGCAATTGATGTGAATCTTAAAAGCGTTATAGCTCCACGCTATCGATACGCAGTTTCAGCGTTCCCGCAGGCACCTGCACCTCAACCTCATCGCCCGCTTTCTTTCCGAGAAGAGCGTTTGCGATGGGCGACTTTATTGATATTTTCCCCTCTCTCAGATTAGCTTCGTGTGGGCTCACAACGGTATAGGTCATGTGTGCGTTGTTAGCCACATTGGTTAGCCCAATCTTGCTCAGCAACCCCACGGTGTCCTCCTTAAGACGCGATTTGTCTATGACGCGCGCGTTTTCAAGCACCTTCTGCTTGAATCTTATTCTTCCGAGCAGTCTTCCTTGCTCACGTTTTGCAGCATGATACTCAAAGTTCTCGCTCAAGTCGCCCTTGTCGCGTGCTTCAGCAATAGCCTCACGCACACGCGGCAGCTCCACGAGTTCCATCTCACGCAGCTCGGCCACAATCTTGTCGTAGCCTTCTTGTGACATATATTCCATGTTTCAAATACGTTTTAGTCAGTTTTTCCTTCCATCAACTCTTCTTTAAGCCAATAAAGACAATAGAGACAACCTTTGTGCCGACGTTTTGCATCAAAGAGCAAACGTCACAAAAAATTGTCCCTATTGTCTCTATTATCTTTTAAAAAGAATGGATGTGCGAAGAATATTAATCTTCCTCAGCAGCCTTGGTCTTGCGGATAGCACGCTTGCGCTTGGGCTTCTCCTCGGGCTCAGCCACCACCATCTTAACGCCGGCGAGCTCTGGATCGATCATGATACGTCCACAATACTCGCACACGATAACCTTCTTGTGCATCTTGATGTCGAGCTGACGCTGTGGCGGAATCTTGTTGAAGCAACCACCGCAAGCATCGCGCTGCACATAAACAATTCCGAGACCATTGCGTGCGTTCTTACGAATGCGCTTGAAGCTTGTGAGCAGACGAGGCTCAATTCTTGTCTCCAGCTCCTTGGCACGCTCCTTGAGCTTCTCCTCTTCCTCGCGTGTTTCCTGCATAATCTCGTCGAGCTCGTTCTTCTTCTCAGCGAGGGCAGTCTGGCGGTCCTCAATGAGGTCGTGTGTGTGGTTGAGTTCCTTTCTCTTGTCCTCTACCTTAGCCAGCGCCTCACGAATTTTCTTGTTGCAAAGCTCTATCTCCAGGCTCTGAAACTCTATTTCCTTTGTGAGCGTGTCATACTCGCGGTTGTTCTTCACGTCATCGAGCTGCATCTTGTAACGCTCCACGCTTGCCTGTGCCTGGTCAATCTCCGAACGCTTCTGAGCCACGGCATCCTCAAACTCGGTTATCTCGTTGCCGATTTTCTCCACACGGATGTTAAGACCTTCAATCTCGTCCTCCAAGTCCTGCACTTCAAGAGGAAGTTCACCGCGCAGCGCGCGTTTCTCGTCGATAGCCGACAAAGTGGTCTGGAGCTGATAAAGAGTCTTCAGCTTCTCTTCCACTGACAAATCTGTAGGATCTTTCTTTGCCATAAATATGCTTGTTAAAAATAGATTATAGGATTGGTGTTTGTGACGGCAATAACGCAACGCACGCCAGGACACTTCTCCTCAATTATTGACTTAAATATTTCGCTTGTAAACTGTTCGCTCTGATAATGGCCTATGACGGCAATCTGCAGCTGCTGCTCACGTCCGAAGAACTCATGATAGTGCATCTCTCCCGTCACGAAAGCGTCGGCCCCCAGCTGCAAGGCTTGCGGCATGAGGAATGCTCCTGCTCCGCCACAGATGGCCACGCGCCTGATTGGGCGACGCAGCAGCTGGTTTGCCTGCACACATTCCACGTCAAACGTGCGCTTAAGCATAATGATGAAATCGTCGGCAGCCAGCGGTTCTTCAAACTCGCCAACCACTCCCGAGCCACACTCTATGCCGTCAACCACCTTTGTGGCAAACAGACGTGCGTCTTTCAGCCCCATCTTCTCTGCAATCTTGAAGTTCACTCCTCCCATGGCGTTGTCCATGTTGGTGTGCATCGACACGATGGTTATGCCGTGCTGTATGGCTTTCATAACCACGCGTTGCACATCGTCGCCATCAGAGACACAAGAGAGCTTGTGAAAGATCAGAGGGTGGTGCGACACGATGATGTTACACTTCGACGCTATGGCTTCGTCCACGATCTGAGGTGTAACGTCCAGACACAATAATGCCCCTGATACGTCCGCCTCTGTCAATCCAACCTGCAAGCCGGCATTATCCCATCCTTCTTGCAAGGGCAGAGGCGCGAACTGTTCAAGGGCAGCAATTACTTCCTTTATTTTCACGCTTTTCAGCTTTATATGTTTCTATCAGACTGCAAAGTTAGCAATAAAAAATGTGTTATCGGCAAAAACATCGAAATCTTTTTAACCGACAACACATTTTTTACTTTCTTTAGCTGAAAAGGAAGCTAAACAACATAAATATTGTCCTCAAAAGAGGGGTTCTGTTGATGTTTTCCCGCTATAGACATCTTTCTCTTGCAATATCTTCAAGACACGACTATTGCCGACCTTCAAGATTATTGCCGACCTTCAAGATTATTGCCAACCGTCAGAATTATTGCCAATCGTCAAGATTACACTCTGCCTCTACCCTCTTCTCCACGTCGTCTGTTAGCGACGGGAAGAAATCGTAGCCTGTTATGCGCTCCACCTCATCGACCGTGTTCACATAATCACCCATTGGGCGGTTACCGTCTGTGTTCTTATACAAGAAGCCGATGGCCTTAGGTGTGTCTTCCATGCAGAGCAGCACCTTGAAGAACGCATCGGGCACCGCCACCTTGTTTCGTCCGATGGTCTTACGTCGCGTTTTCTTGTAGAACACGGGGCCACAGACCACATAAACAGAACTGTAGCGCTTAGCCCAACGACGACACGCAAGCTCCATCTCGTTCCAGTCGCCACGGTTAAGGCTCGGCGCCTGTGGACAGATATTAGAGAAGAGGAACGATTGGCGCATGGCTTCAGCCCTCCATTTGTTGTCGCCAGCAGGACACATGTGGCCGCGGTCATAGCCCGACGAGCGATAGTCGCTATCCTCGGCACGGGGTGCCGGCACGTCCTCATCGTCTGTAAACATATAATCTTTGCGTTCTGCGTTGCCCTTTGTGCGCTGAGCCGTCAACTTCCACGCCACCCAGTTGGGCTGTCTTGTCTGCACGTTGTAGGACACGGTGTAGCCCACACGCTTCAGCACAATCTCGTTGCTGCCTTTTATCGGTGCAGGAATTTCCAATCCATCTGCGGCTTCGGCATTCTCAGAAGAACGTGACCCTAAAGATGCGGCATCTGATGACGAGACCTCGTTAACGACCTTAGCTACGCTATGCAGTTTGCCTCTTGTGGCATTGTCACACGATGCAGCCAACAAAGGCAAGGCAAACACAAGGGCTGCAATAATTATTTTTCTCATAAAATGTTTCTTTTTTTACAACACGTTTTATTTCTTTATCTCTTTTGTTTTCAAACCACAGGGTTTACATCGTTTTCCTCTCTACCGCTCTCTTCAGAAACTGATGAGCCAGAGGCTGAATAAGAGGCAGAAGATGTTAGAGAAGAGGCAGAAGATACAGGGGCTGAAGATACAGAAGAAGCTGATGCAGCAGATTCGGATGCTGGAGCAGGGGTATATGGAACCGAATCGTCATTTGTAGAAGAATTGCTGTCAGCTCCTTCCTTCAGTCGGCCATACTCGTCCATAGAATAACGTGAAGCAACGGCCAGGACCACAGCCAAAGCCACAAGAGCGGTCGTGAACATGGCAGCCAAGGCAACAATCTGCATGGCCACAGCCGTTACTACCTCGGTTCCTGAAAGCAACATGCCCCACATGATGAGCGGTACACACCCAAACATGGAGCTTGAAATGAGGCGTAAGAAATGGGTTACGGTACGTTCCATTGCACGTTTGCGGAAATAGAACAACGCCTGTTGGCGCGTGGCACCATTGCCGAGCATGAAATAATACATGTCGTTATGGTTTCGGAGGCCCATATAATAATAGGTGAGAGCCTTGCCAAGAATCTCAAGAATGGCTCCACAGAGCAAACCTACTACAGGTATGAGACGTGGAGAGGTAAACGCTCCGTTGCCCGTCATTACAGCAAAGAGCATCCATGCGCCTACCGTAACAACTGCAACAGCCACACCCGCCAACAACGGCACAAAGCTATGACGCAACGACAAACGCGCCTTCACGACAACGGCTGCTGCGGTAAGCACCACAGCAACGATGGTGAACAAGATGTTTGCCACAATGTTGTTCCACAGAAAGAGGAAATAAAGAACTGCTCCTACGACAGCAAACTTGGCCACCATCATGGCACATGCCGAAAGAGTGCGCCCTAACAAGCGTAGACCATAGGCCTGAAAAAAATAGATAGGCACAAGAAGGAGGGCAATACCCAAAAGCAGCCCTATAACTGTTATTTGCATATTAGAAAAAGAATAATGTAATCTGACTTATTTTTCGTTTCACATGTGCAGGAATGAACGAGACCGCGATAAACGCAATCCGTCAGTTCTCACACAACCACACTCTTATCAGCCATCTGCTCCACACGCTCATCCTTTGAAGCGACCACAACAACGGCCCCACGCTCGGCAGCAGCCCGCAACAGGCGCAACATTACCTTCACGTCTTCATCAGTCTGAAACGCGGTAGGATCGTCTACAACAATAATGTTGCGGCACGACAACAAGGCAAAGACAAGCATGAGACGTTTCAACACGGAAAGAGGTTGCTTGGCGAGGTCTGCATCCCACAGGTCAGCATTAAGATGAAGCGTGTTCCACAGAGCCACAATCTGTTCTTTTGTCGGCACGTTGCCTTTCACACCGCAACACGTCACGAGCTGTTTGTACATGTCGGAAGCTGTAAACCTCGACGGCAGGCGCAACGCCTGTGGCACATACGCAATCTTTGATCGGAAGAAGTTGGCTGTAGCAGGCACAAGCAGCTCGCCGTTTACTGTCACGAAGCCGCTGTCTAAAGGAAAGAAGCCCAGCATGGCTGCAAGCAATCGCGTCTTGCCGCTCCCCGACCGCCCTGTTATGGCAGTCACCTCGCCGTTGTTTGCCACAAACGAGAGGTTCCTCATTTTTCTATCTGTAGCCACAGCAAACGTGGCATCCTTTATCTCGAGCATAAATGTCGTTTAAAAAATTTCTACTTTAATGCAAAAGTAAATAAAATAAATGAGAAGATGCCTCTTACTCGTTTTAATTTTAAAAAATAAAAAACAGAGGCAGGAAACAAATAAAGGGAAAGGAATGAATAAAGAGAAAGAAATGAATAAAGAGAAAGGAAACAGACAACAGAAAAAAAGGACAAAGAACAGGGAAAGGAACGAAGAACAGAAAAGGAGGGAAAGGCCATGACAAGATTCGGAAACCAAAACAAGATTCGGAAACCAAACAAGATTCGGGAAACAAAACAAGATTCGGCAACCAAACAAGATTCGGGAAACAAAACAAAATTCGGGAAACAAACAAAATCCCCGGCAAGACCCAAAGGTTGCCGGGGATAAGTATAGAAATTTAAAGACTTTCTATTCTGTTTGTCTAACTCTCAATCAGGAATTAGAAGAAGAGGTAACGGTTGTCAACAACATGAGCCTTGATGTAAAGCTCGTTCATGAAGTTGCCAGCCATCTGCATGGCTTTCTGGCGGAGCTTCTGCTCCTCTGTCTTCTCGTCGAACTTGCCAGGACGGTTAGTCTTGTTAAGAACAGAGAACACATAAACGCCAGCGTTACCCTTCACAGGATGAGCGCTGAACTTGCCCTTTGCAGTTGCAGCAACAGCACCACTAAGAGCGGGCTCGCTTGCACCTGTTGCGGGAAGGAACACGGGAGCAGCAAATGTGATCTGGTCAACGGTAGAAACCACAGCGCCCTTGCCCTTAGCAGCAGCAATGCTCTTTACGCCGTTAAGCTTGGCCATAAGCATCTCAGCCTTCTTGTCCTTCAGCACCTCAGCCTTAACAAGGTCCTTAACCTGCTCGTCGTCGAGAGAGCGGTAACCTTCCTTGTTGATGTTTTCGCAGATAACAACGAGCAGATGGTCGTTGTCGCCACACTCGTACATGGGCGAAACAGCACCCTTCTTGGCATCGAAGAGCCACTTCATGGCATCACGAGTAGAGTGGATGCCAGCAAGGTAATGTTCTGTGTTAGACACATCCTTGCGCTCCTGAACGTTATAACCGTCCTTCTTGGCGTTCTTCACGATGTCCTCAGCTGTCTGGTTGGCGCTCACGAAAGCGCTGAACTTGTTGTAAGCAGCCGAATAGGTCTCGCGAGAGAAATCGATGTTCTTCTTCACGACAGCAGCCACATACTTGTTGATCATATTCTTGCGGTCAAGCACCTGAACAATGAGGCTACCCTGAGCGAGGTCGATCTGCTTGATCTCGTTAACACCCATGGTGTTGAGAGCCTCAATGTAGTTCTTTGTGTCCTTGTCCATAGAAGGAGCCGACTGATACTGGCGTGTTGTCATCCATGTCTTCTGGCCAGTCTGACCATATTTCTTTGCAACAACCTCAAAGTCGGCACCACCCTTAAGAGCTGTGTAAACCGAGTCGGCTGTCTTCTTGGCAGCAGCGGCATCAACACCGGCAACCTGGATCATGCGATACTGTACCGAGTCGGGCAGTTGCTGCTTCGACACGAGCTTAATGACGTTAAGAGTGTTGTCCATCTTGTTGGCCACAACAGCTGTTGTGCTACCCACAGCCATAGAGTCGAGACGGCCAGCCACGTCATAAGGATAAGCATCCTTGCTCACGGGCACGCCGAGGTAAGGAACGAGCGAAGCGCTCTTTGACACAACAGTAGCGGGATCAGCAGCTGCTGCCAGCTCCTTGGCATAGGCGGCAAACTGTGTCTGAAGAGCAGCCACGTCCTTGGGCGAAGCCTGCACCTGGATGTCAACATACTTGATGTCGCGTGTCTCTACATACTGACGGAAGCGGGGCTTCATCTCGTCATATTTAGCTTTGAGGTCAGACTCGGTAACAGTAACCTTGTTGTCTGCAATGCTTGAGTAAGGCAGAGCAGCGAGCTGAATCATGCTCTCCTGGTTCTGGTCGTTGAATGCCATCTTTGCCTCTACCTTGTTTGAGAGGAAGCAATGAGCGAAGAGCGACTGATACTTCTGTGCGAGAAGCTGCTGACGCAGGTTCTTCTCCATGAAGGTCCAATATTTGTAGACGGTCTCATACTGCTTTGCCATCTGAGGGTTGCTTGTCTGCTGAGCCTTGTAGTCGGCAAGGAACTTCTTCAGCGAGTTGACATCAAAGCGACCTGTCTGCTGGTTAACAAACGGGGTCTGCATGAGCATGGGGTTTGTGCCCTCGTTAAGAATATTTGCCATCTCCTGGTCTGTAACAGTAAGACCGAGCTTCTCTGCCTCATGGGCGATAAGCTGGTTCTGAACAAATGTGTTCCACACCATGTCGCGAACGCGGTTGAGCTGGGTCTCGTCAAGGTTCTCCTGACCCTGCTGCATCTTGATGACCTCTGTGTACTCGTCAACAAGCTTCTGAAAATCGTTAAAATTGATTTTCTCTCCCAACACTTCGCCTACCTGCTGACGCTGTTCGTTGCGTGTATAATCGCAAGAACGGAAAGCTTCTTCAGCGATAAAAGCAAACAGGCCCAATCCGATTATACCAATCAGGACGGCACCTTTGCTTCTGATTTTTCCTAATGCTGCCATTACTTTTTTGTTTTATTTTTATTGTTTTTATTTTTTAGTTAGGTGTGATGCCTGTCACATGACGCCGACGTTGTTTATGCGCCACAGAAGCACAGGTTCACAAAATGCGTACAAAAATACTAATTTATTGGCAAACGAGGGAATGTTTCTTCTAAAAATTCGACTTATGCGTTAACTTTTAGCTTGACGACCTCAATTTTAGTCATAGTATTCTTGATTATCCGGAACTCGAAGCGTCCAATCTTGACCACCTCGTTAAGCTTTGGGAAGCTCTGATACTCATGCAAGATCAGTCCGCCAACGGTCATATACTCGTCGCTCTCGGGCAAATCGAGTCCAAACATGTCGTTCACCTTGTCTATTTCAAGACGTGCAGAAAGCATATATTCGTCCTCTCCCACCTTTGTCGCTATGTAGGTGGTGCTGTCGTGCTCGTCCTCAATGTCGCCAAGGATCTCCTCCACAATGTCCTCAAGCGACACCAGTCCGCTCGTTCCGCCAAACTCGTCAACGACCACGCCCAAGCTTTTCTTCTGCTGGAGGAAGATGTGCATGAGCTTCTGAGCCATCATGGTTTCAGGCACGAAGGGCATGGTACAGAGATGCTCCTTCCAGTCGTCAGGGTTCCGGAACATCTCCGAGCTGTGTATGTAGCCCACGATGTGGTCTATGTCGTCGTTATAGACAACAATCTTCGAGTTTCCGCTCTCTATAAACTTCTGCATGAGCTGCTGCGTGGTGCAGTCGTTTATGTCGACAGCGTTTATCTCCGTTCGGGGCACCATGCAGTCGCGCACCTTGGTCTCAGAAAAGTCGAGAGCGTTCTGAAACATCTTCACCTCATCATCAATCTCATCGTTCTCCGCGTTGTCTATGCTCGACTGTACAAGATAGTCGAGATCAACCTTTGAGAAGCCCTCGTCGTCGCTTTCCTTGTCCATCTTTATGCCTACCAAGCGCAACATACACTTCGATATGAGCGTGGAGAAGCGGCTGATAGGCCACAACACCACATAGAAGACATAAGCCAACGGCGCAAAGATGGCCAACAAGCGGTTGGCGTTGTTCTTGAAGAGCGTCTTGGGAAGAAACTCGCCTGTGAAAAGAATGATGAGTGTGGAGAGGATGGTGTCGGCGGGTACGGTAAAGCCCACGTCCATACCTCTGAAGATAGTGCTGTCAAAAAACTGAGCAATCAAGATGCCGTAGACCACAAGCACGATGTTGTTGCCCACAAGCATGGTGCTCACGAAGCCGTTGGGATGACGGTAGAAGACAGATATGAGCTTCTGGCTAAAGCCGTTGCGCTCCTTGTCCATCTCGGCAAGCATGCGGTTGCTCGACACGAAGGCAATCTCCATGCCGGAAAAGAATGCCGACAGGGCCATCGTGGCAAAAATGCTGATTATAAGAGGAATGTCTGTTTCCAAAATATGTTGATAATGATTATTGATCTTTTTTCAAGGGCCAATCATCCGAAGGTTTAACCGCTTAAAGGCTCAACCTCACGAAGATTTACCCCTTAAAGTTCTAACCCTTATAAGCCTCATGCCCCATGGTTTTTACGCCTCAAGGCCTTACGCTTAACGAGAGTCTTTAATGTGTTGGTGCGTTGCTTTTGCGTTGCGGCATGGTTTGCGGGCGCACCTTAGCCTTAACCGTGTCAGGAGCAGAGGTTATGGTGTCGCGGTCGCTTGAGAAGTCGCTCCGTTCAAACGAGCCTTTGCTGTTGCTGACAAAATATTTTGTCATACGCTCATCGCTTCGGAAATAGCTGCCCTCAAGTGTGCGCTCTGGCGTCACGAGACGCGAATAGACATCCGAATAGAGTTCATGTTTGTCTTCATCCCAATAGAGCCGTTCGCTGCTGAACTTCAGTCCGTCCTTTGTCAGAACGCGCACACGGCTACGAAGCTCCCACAGCTTCTTTTGGTCAAAATAGTAGGCCGTGTCACATTGGATATAAGATTGGACATGAAATTTCTCGTCAAACTGTTCAAGGAACAAGCCTTTATCGAAGATCCAGCGCGACGGATTACGCTTGTCGTTAACCTCCCAACGCTCTGTCACGATGCGATATTTCAACACTCCCGAATCGGAAATGAGAGTGTTCACGCCAAAGCTTGTCATCATGGCCACCGAGTCGCGGTCATGAATGGCAGCAGCAGTATGCTCTTTCTGCTCCTGACACGACAAGGCGATCAGCGAACAGAAAGAGCATACTGCTGCCACGGCTGCGTTACGCAGACCATTCTCAATATGTCCGATATTTTCTAATATAGATTTTTCTTCCACAATGTTTATTCTACCTTCCACTTAGCGAACCACTTCTCGTTAAACGTCAGACCGATGTTTATGCGGAAAGTGTTCTCCTTAATGAATGTCTTAGAGTCTTGACATACCCATTGTCCAGAGATGTTAAGAATGGAGCGATTGTTGTAACCGTTAACGATGGGAATGCCAAAACCAGCGCTCACGCTATATTCTTTCGGTCCGTCAACGCCATTGATCTTCTGATAAGGTGTGGCATAATAGGCTCCCATGCGATAATGGATACGCTTGAAGAAGTTGCGTCCGTTCTCTTGAGGACAAATCTCGCCACCAAACGTGATCTTATGACGGTCAGAAAACTGTCCCTTCTCCGCCTTATACTGCGCGTTGCCGTTAACCATGCTCAACACAGGCGACACGACAGAGCCCCATTTCTGCAACGAATAGTCGAGACCGATCTTTATCTTGTTGCTGCGGTTCCAGACCACGCCCACGCCATACATCGAAGGGATCTCCAACGACTTGGCTGCGCTATAGGTGGTAGTGTCCGACACGCCCGTCTGCGAGTTGGTTGTAATTAAGGAACACTCTGGTGTGCCGCCAAGCTTGTGGCCAAGACTGTAGGTCAGACCAACCGTCAGGTTGTCTTTCTTCGTCAGAGGAAGGGTATACTGCACACCTGCCTCCAGGCGATAGCTGTTGGTCGATGCCGAATAATATTTTGAGAGGGTGTTAATGTAAGCATCTGTGTAGCTGTTTACGACCGAACGATTGTAGCTACCCCACAGATAAGACACGTTAGCACCTATAGAGAAGCCCTTGAACGGCTCCCATCCAGCGCCAAGAAACACCTGGTGGAAACCACCCGAGCCGCTATATGTGTTGACATAAGATGTGGCAGTTGTCGTTCCGTCGTTGCTCACCACGCCTGTGTTGGAGTAGCTATAGCCCACGTTTGTGAAAGGAATGATACCAAAGGCCACACCAAGATGACGCACCGCACGGAAGCCTGCTACCGCATACTCAAAGTCGGAGTTGTTGGCATTCATCTTCACGCCGTTCTCACTAAAGTTGGTTATCTGGCCAGAAATGCCCACATCAAAGATGAAGCTCAGAGAATCGATGGCCGAGTAAGAAGCCGGGTTGAGATAGTTTACCTGATTGTGCTCACGGAAGCCCTGTCCCAAACCGTTCATGCCACGATTGAAGCCACTTGTCTGGTCGCTCAAGATGCCCAGACCATACTGGCTGTATGGGGAGTTTGTTCCGCTCTGCGCAGAAGCAGAAGCAGCAAATGCCGTCAAAAGAGCGGCAGCGAGTATTTTTTTCATTATCAAATGTTTATTTTCCGTTATAGCTTTCAGAACCTCGTCGCAACAGCTTATTTGCCACTTTTAGGGACCGAAAAAGATTATTGGTTGCAAAATTATTGAAATTTTTCGAAATAAAAGCACGATAAATGGGAAATATAAGTTATTTTTGCATCGTGAAACGTTTTAGAAGCCTTTTAAGATACATAGCGCCCATTATTTTCCTGTTGTTAACATATTGCAACAGCATGTCGGCGCAACAAGACAGCTCATTACTTCAGAAGATGGACTCTGTAGAGATAAGCTTGCTCACTTGCCAACCACGGCAAAGCGTGTACAGTCTCTACGGACATACCGCCATACGCATACAGAACCATTGTGCTGATGCAGGCATGGGTGCAGACCTCGCCGTCAACTACGGCATGTTCTCCTTCAGCAAGCCCTACTTCGTGCTTAGGTTCGTGTTCGGACTGACCGACTATGAGATAGGCATAGAGACCTTCCAAGAGTTCTGTCCCGAATATGAGCGTGTGGGCTGCGGCGTTCTGCAACAGCAGCTCAACCTGAACAGAGAAGAGAAGCTCGCCCTGCTGCAAGCCATCGACGAAAACTACCGTCCCAAGAACCGTGTCTACAGGTACAATTATTTTTATGACAACTGCACAACACGCGCACGCGATATTATAATAAGGTGTATTGAAGGTTCGGTTGTCTACGACAAGGCCACAGACAACTCCACAAACCCTGCAGACGGAACCTACATATCGTTCCGCGAGATGATACACCGTTACACCGCCCAGCACCCGTGGGCCCGCTTCGGCAACGACCTTTTGCTTGGCGTAAAGGCCGACAGCCACACGAGCTTTGAAGAACAGCAGTTTCTGCCAAAGAGCCTGAGCGACGATTTTGCGAAGGCAAGAATAAAGAACACAGACGGCACAACGCGCCCTCTCGTGTCAGCCACCTCATGGGCCATAGAGCCTGGCACGCAGACCGTGAAAGAAGAATTTCCGTTTTCTCCCACCAACTGCGCTTTTATGTTGTGCGCCATAACGCTATTGATCAGTCTTGCCGACCACAAGCGCAAGAAGATAACGTGGGCTTGGGATCTCACGCTCATGTTGGCCGACGGCGTGGCGGGCCTCATTCTCTTGGCTATGGTGTTTTCTCAGCACCCTACCGTGAGCCTGAACTTGCAGATCTTGCTCCTCAATCCGCTCAACCTCGTGTTCCTGTACCCCACCGTTCGTGACATCAGGAAGCACAAAGCAAACCGATGGCTGACAATTTGGCTGATTTTTATCTGCCTTTTCTTCATCGGGACAGCAATTCAGCATTATGCAGAAGGAATGCTCATCGTGGCATCAACTTTGCTTATTAGAATATTATTCATCAAAAAAATCGTGAACTCACGACAATGAGACAATATATTTCAACAATCCTGCTTGCGGCTCTTGCCAGCGGTAACATACAGGCACAATCACTACAACCGGCCCCACGACTGGTGGTCAATATTGCTATTGACCAGTTGCGGACCGACTATATAGAGCATTTCTCTCCGCTCTACACTTCCGACGGTTTCAAGAAACTGTTGGAGCGAGGCTGCGTTTACGAGGCTGCCAGCTACCCGTTCTCTCCTGTTGACAGAGCATCGGCCGTAGCTTCCATAGCCACAGGCACTACTCCCCATTACAACAACATCGTGAGCAGCCAATGGCTTGACCGCTCCACCCTGCGCCCCGTGTTCTGCACAGACGACGCCACATATACCGAATCGCCAGCCAAGATGGCAACATCGACGACAAGCGACGAGCTGAAAGTGGCTACACGAGGCAGAGCCTTGGTCTACAGCGTGGCCATTGACAAAGACGCTGCCGTGATGGCGGGTGGCCATGCTGCCGACGGAGCATTCTGGATAAACGAGAAAGACGGCCGTTGGTCCACCTCAAGCTATTACCCAAACACCTCTCAGTCGCTTTTAAAAACATTCAACAGCGCAAGCTACAAGTCGGGCAACGACGGCGTAGCCCAACTTGCCGAAGCATGCACAGAAGGCATGGGCCTTGGCAAGGACAACATAACAGACATGCTGTCGCTCACGCTTGAAGCCAAGATCAAAGACTTCAACAACTGGCAGACAGACATGGAGATAGCCTATCTGAAGCTTGACAAGACGCTGGCACGCATAATAAGCTATTTTGAAAACAAGATCGGCAAAGACAACGTCTTGTTTGTTATCACAAGCACAGGCTACACGAACGACGAGCCTGTAGACTATAAGAAATATAACATTCCGACAGGAACTTTTTATATTACCCGCACAGCAAACTTGCTCAACATGTATCTTAGTGCAATCTACGGACAGGCACGATATGTTGAGACTTGCTACCACAACCAGATTTATCTCGACCGCAAACTGATAGAGCAGAAACGCTTGAGCTTCAACGATGTTATCACTCGCTCAAAGGAACTGCTCGTGCAGACAGCGGGCGTGAGAAGCGTGAACGACAGTCCTTATAACCCTTCTGTAAGCGGCGACTTGGTGCTCGAGATTGCCCCAGGATGGAAGGTGCTTAACGAGGACAACAACGAACAGTTCACGTCACGGGCCGACTTTGTTCCATTCCCCATAATTTTCTACGGTGCCAACACCAAAGCGGAGCGCATATCAACACCTGCAACGGTAGACCGCATTGCGCCTACCATAGCCAAAGCCATCCGCATAAGGGCACCGAACGCATGTTCGTCTGCGCCGCTGCAATGACATTTTGCAGCCGTCAAAGGCAATATTTAACATTTTTATGGCAATTATTGGCCCAAAAACGAAGGTTAATATGACGATTGCCGCAATAAATGGAAAAATATTTGTACCTTTACACGCTAAAAAGGAATAAGACGTGGAGCAACCACGTTGAAGAGAAGCTGTCAGACCAAGAACATCTTGGTGCCGACACGCAAAACACAACAAAGTAAGAAAAAATAAAAAAACAAATAACACAATGAATTTCAACAAGATTTTACAATCATTGTTCGGAAACAAGTCGACCCGAGACATGAAGCTCATCCAGCCTCTTGTAGAAAAGGTCAAAGAGGCTTATCCGGCAATCAAGGCATTAAGCAACGACGAACTGCGTGCCAAGACAAAGGAGATACAGAAATATGTGCAAGACTCTGCCAACGAGCAGAAGCAGAAGATTGCTGATCTGAAAAGCAAGATTGAAGAAACGCCCATCGACGAGCGCGAAGGCATTTTCAGCGAGATCGACAAGTTGGAGAAAGAAGCGCTTGAGATCTATGAGAAGGCTCTCAACGAGGTTATGCCTATTGCCTTCAGCATCGTGAAAGACACAGCACGCCGCTTTGCCGAGAACGAGGAGACCGTGGTTACAGCCACCGACTTCGACCGTCAGCTGGCAGCCAACCCCAAGAACGACTTTATCTATATTGATGGCGACAAGGCCGTATATCGCAACCATTGGACAGCAGGCGGAAACGACCTGAAATGGGAGATGGTCCACTATGACGTGCAGATCTTTGGAGGTATCGCCTTGCATCAGGGCAAGATTGCTGAGATGGCAACAGGTGAGGGCAAGACCCTTGTGGCAACCCTGCCTGTGTTCCTCAACGCCCTTACAGGCAACGGCGTTCACGTCGTTACCGTAAACGACTACCTTGCAAAGCGTGACTCGGAGTGGATGGGACCGCTCTACATGTTCAACGGTCTGTCTGTCGATTGCATTGACAAGCATCGTCCCAACTCGCCCGAGCGTCGCCGAGCCTACATGGCCGACATCACTTTCGGTACAAACAACGAGTTTGGCTTCGACTACCTTCGTGACAACATGGCACACTCGCCTGCCGATCTTGTGCAGCGTGCACACAATTATGCCATTGTCGATGAGGTCGACTCGGTGCTTATTGACGATGCCCGTACACCTCTTATCATCTCTGGTCCTGTTGAGAAGGGCGACGACCAGATGTTTGAGCAGTATCAGCCGCTCGTAGAGCGTCTTGTTGAGGTTCAGCGCAAGCTCGCCTCACAATATCTGGCAGAAGCAAAACAGAAGATCAGCGAAGGTACCGAGAAGAACGACAGCAAGCTCGTTGACGAAGGATTCCTCGCTCTCTACCGCTCACACAAGGCTCTTCCAAAGAACAAGCCCCTCATCAAGTTCCTCTCTGAGGACGGCATAAAGGCCGGAATGCTCAAGACAGAGGAATATTATATGGAGAACAACAACCGCCGCATGCCCGAGTGTGTGGAGCCTCTCTACTTTGTTGTGGACGAGAAGCAGAACAGCTGCGACCTCACAGACAAGGGAACCGAGTGGTTGTCAAACCAGGTTAACGACAAGGATCTGTTCGTGCTGCCCGACATCGCCACAGAGCTGTCGGAGCTTGAAACCGTTACAACTCTGAGCGAGCAAGAGAAGATTGACAAGAAAGACGACATGCTCAACCACTATGCCGTTCAGAGCGACCGTGTGCACACCTTGCAGCAGCTGCTCAAGGCTTACACCATGTTCAACAAGGACGACGAGTATGTTGTCATGGACGGCGAGGTCAAGATCGTGGACGAGCAGACAGGCCGTATCATGGAAGGCCGCCGCTGGAGTGATGGTCTGCACCAGGCAGTAGAGGCGAAGGAGCATGTTAAGGTGGAGGCTGCAACACAGACGTTCGCAACAATCACCTTGCAGAACTATTTCCGTATGTACCACAAGCTCTCTGGTATGACCGGTACCGCTTCTACCGAGGCAGGCGAGTTCTGGGACATCTACAAGCTTGATGTTGTAGAAATTCCTACCAACAAGCCCATCTTGCGTGTCGACATGGACGACCGCGTTTACAAGACAGCCCGCGAGAAATATGCTGCCGTCATCGAAGAGATTGAGGCCATGCGCAATAGTGGCCGCCCCGTGCTCGTGGGCACCACATCAGTTGAAATTTCAGAGTTACTCTCACGCATGCTCAAGCTCCGCAACATCCCTCACCAGGTGTTGAACGCCAAATATCACCAGAAAGAGGCTGAGATCGTGGCCGAAGCAGGCCGTAGCGCCATGGGCCGCGTGACCATCACCGACGAAGATGGCAACAAACACGTTGAGGAGCGCATGCTCGGAGCCGTGACCATTGCCACCAACATGGCCGGTCGTGGTACCGATATCAAGCTCAGCCCCGAGGTTAAAGCAGCAGGCGGTCTTGCCATCATCGGCACAGAGCGTCATGAGAGCCGCCGTGTAGACCGTCAGCTCCGTGGTCGTGCAGGACGTCAGGGTGACCCCGGTAGCTCTGTGTTCTATGTGTCTCTTGAGGACAAGCTCATGCGTCTGTTCGCAAGCGAGCGCATAGCACGAGTTATGGACAAGCTCGGCTTCAAGGATGGCGAGCGTATCGAGAGCCCCATGATTTCGAAGAGCATCGAGCGCGCACAGAAGAAGGTTGAGGAGAACAACTTCGGTATCCGTAAGCACCTGCTCGAATATGACGACGTGATGAACAAGCAGCGTACCGTTATCTACGAGAAGCGTCGTCACGCTCTCATGGGCGAGCGCATCGGCATGGACATCACCAACATCATCTGGGACCGCGTGGTCAACATCATTGAGAAGAACGACTATGCCGGTTGCCGCGAGATGTTCCTCAAGGTTCTTGCCATGGAATGTCCGTTCACAGAGGAAGACTTTGAGAACACCAAGCATGCAGACCTTGAAGAGCGTTGCTTCCAGGAGGCAATGGCCACATTCAAGCGCAAGACAGACCGCATACAGGGTGTGGCTTGGCCCGTCATCAAGGACGTTGAGGAGAAGCAAGGCAACATGTTCGAGCGCATCATGGTGCCCATCACAGACGGCAAGCGCGTTTACCAGATTCCTTGCAACCTCAAGGAGGCTTACCGCACAGAGGGCAAGGACGTTGTAAAGCAGTTTGAGCGTACCGTGATGCTCCACATCATCGACGACTGCTGGAAGGAGAACCTCCGCCAGCTCGACGAGCTGCGCCACAGCGTGCAGAACGCATCATACGAGCAGAAGGATCCGTTGCTCATCTTCAAGCTTGAGAGCGCACAGCTGTTCGACTCGATGGTGAACGACATGAACAACCGCATCTCGTCTATACTCACACGCGGACAGATTCCTGAAATTCAGCAGCAAGAGGTACATGAGGCCCCTGCTGAGGAGCAGGCTCCAAAGAAGCGTTATGAGGAGCGCAAGGACAGCCTTGAGGATGAAGCACAGCGTGCTGCCGCCAATCAGGACACACGCGAGAAGCAGCCACAGCAGCCTTATGTTGCCGACAAGCTGCCTGGCCGCAACGACCCATGTCCTTGTGGCAGCGGCAAGAAGTTTAAGAACTGCCACGGTCGCGGACTTGTGTAAAGAACAAAACATAACAGAACTACAATAAGAAGCAAGCCCGGATGGAGAATCACTCTTCATCCGGGCTTTTTCTTTCATAGAAGATTTCTTTTGTTTCTTTTTTGCCTTTTTCTATTTTCTTATTTTTTTACTTTCTTTTAGCTTCACAGCTGGTATCTATAGACAATTGTTTTTCCCCTCAACCAGAAGCAAAAATAACATTGAGGGGCATTGTATCACTCTTGAAAAGATGACTTTCACAAGCCTATAAAATTATTAAACAAACATAGCTTCACTGTTACTGTTGTCAGAAGAAAAACTCATTTCTGAAAACCTTTGGAAAGTCCTTGTCCCATCTCACAGAGGAAAAGCCTTGTCTGTGAGAAGGCTTAATCCCCGGTGACCGCAAAACGGTTAGAATGGTTCTATCTTATCGTTTTTTGTGTTGGCATGAGAGGCTTACGCCTGTCATTTGTTCAAATGTTTTTTTTCATAGCCTCGCCACTTTTATATGTGGCGAAGGCTCCTTTTTTGTTAAGACCAATAATACCTTTTTATTGTCGACACATCTTTGGGTCAACATTTATTATAGTTTAGTTTCCTATTTTCTTTTTGCAAATTTAGTGTTTTAAAACCAATCGCACAATTAAAACGTACCTCAAAAAACGTCAAGTTGTAGGAAAACAGCAAAAAAAGCAGCTCAAAAAACGTCAAAATAGGAATAAAACACTTAATTTTGCAAAAAGACCATACACCTACTATGAATAAAAAACCGGAAAAGAACAACAAAGCAGCTTCGCTGAAAGAAGCTCTTACAGCAATAAAGAAGGTCACAAAACGCTTTCTTGACCGCGAGGACAACTATCTTGACCAGCAGCGGCAGGTGCTTTTTGTGTTTTACGCTCTGTTCCTGTCGTGCGGACTGTTAACCAACATTACAGGATTGTCTGGCACGTTCCATCCGTTTTACACCACGATGAACAGCATCATGCTGGCAGAAATTGTCGTTCTGTCCGTGGCATACATCACCCGGCGGATGAGCATAGTGAAAACCATTGGATGCATGACGTTGTCTTTGCAGCTGTGCCTGGCTGTTGAAACCGTTTTCGGAGCATTGTCGCCCGACATTAAAGACGACGTGACGATGATTCTCATCAACATGCTTATACTGTCCGCCAACACCATCTTCTCTTTGGCAACATACCTCATTCTCACCAGCAGGCTCACCACGGCCATAGCCCTTTGCACATATATCGTGTGCCTAACAGCCACAGGCAACAGAATTTTGCACGACTATTTCCTCATTCTCCTCCTCATCATGCTGTTCATTAGTGCCATAGGCATAAGAATAGCCAAGAATGCCGAATATCTTATGCAAGCCAACAAAACGCTTCAACGCGACGAGACCGAGCTGCTTCAGGTGCTTCGTCTGAACAAGAAGCAGGTAAAGGCATATATTGCCCTCGCCCTTGAGAAGCACGATTTAGCAAAGACCACTCATCTGCTCAGCCTCATGGGAGCCACATCTCAAAAAAACGTCATTGACAACGTGACCGAGTTTCTTAAGCAACAAGAGCTTGAGAAGCATGACATCGCAAGCGTGTTCCCCGACTTCACGCCATCAGAACTCAACATCTGCCGCCTCATCCTTCAAGGAAAGAAGCAAGGCGAGATTTGCAATATTCTCAACAAATCAGAATCGAACATCAGCACACAACGCGCCAACATACGCAAAAAACTCGGATTGCAAACGTCTCAAGACCTCGCTGAAGCGCTTGCTGAACGCATGAACAAAGGATGAAATTGAACATGAACAAGGGATGAAATAAAGGAGATGGAGAAGGAGGAGGAGAAGAAGAAGAAGAAGAAGGAGAAGAAGAAGAAGAAGAAGGAGAAGAAGGAGGAGAAGGAGAAGAAGGAGAAGGAGAAGGAGAAAGAGAAAGAGATGAAGATGAAGATGGAGAAAACGTAAAGAGGTGAAAGAGGGTGAAAGAAGGATGAGAATTGGAGGAAAAAGAATGCCTAAACAAGGAGAAATAAAGTAACAAAAAGCGCCATTATTTCATGGAAAATGTTTTTGCATATTTATTCATTTTCAGCCTCTTTTTTAGTGCTGTTCTCAAAGTGCCCAACTTACGATTTGAAAGTGCCTCTTTGACGTCCTCAAAGAGGCTCTTTGAGGAGCGCATTAAGGCCCTTTGACAGCCTCAAAGAGGCCCTTTGACAAAACCGCCCTCCTTTTAAGAGTTGTTAACAAAAACAATAAGTAAAACCCGTGATATTTTTGAAAACAGAAAGAGAAACGCCCATAAACGCTTACGACCGCAGTTTTGGATATTTATGCACCGAAACTCTGTTTCCTGTATATTTATTCAT
>ERZ779660.291-NODE-291-length-30603-cov-12.769019_pt1 | contig 30603 bp, 22 predicted proteins | sample MGYA00511906_ERZ779660 | MGnify/ENA primary metagenome ERZ779660 (study PRJEB29588, sample SAMEA2156906) | human gut metagenome | biome: human gut; feature: human-associated habitat; material: faeces | place: Denmark | collected 2008/2010 ... | reverse complement strand
GTTGCTCAGGAACTTATAAATAAAGTTAAATTATAGTGTTGCGGAATTAAGGAAAACTTATTTTTATTATAATAACAAAACTTAATAATCATCAATGACAAAGGTAAGTAAACTTAGTGTACGGCCATCGCTGCTATTGCGCATGGCTCAGGCCACTGTCATGTCGATTATGGTGGGCACCTTCTTAGTGGGGTGTGCCGATAACGACATTGCCGAAGAGCGTCGTGTGGTAAGCCCGCCCGATCTGAGCAAGGCTTCAAAGTTTTTATCCTTCGCACCCGACAGTGGTGGCGTGGGCACCCAGCTCGTTATTAAAGGCGAAAATCTGGGCACCGACACCGCCTATCTGCGTGTAACCGTTAACGGCAAGCGTGCCAACATAGTGGGTGTGAACAATGACCACATTTACGCCATTGTACCCGCTCGTGCCGACAATGGTTTGGTAAAAGTGTTTGTGGGCAAGGGCGACCAGGCTCAAGAGCTGACGGGCGACACACCCTTCCGCTATTTTTTCAAGCGCAACGTGTCGACTGTGGCCGGACAAAACGGTAAGGCCGAACGTTCCGATGGCGAATATACTCAGGCCACCTTCCGTAGACCTTGGGCATTGCTGTGCGACAAAGACGATGCCATTTTTGAGATGGACGAAGGCCGTGGTACCAACAAAGATGGTGCCCTGCGCCGCCTGTATGAGGGCAATGTTGAAACACTGATACAGTGTAACGCTGGCCCCTTCCAGTCGCCCACGGCTGCCGCCTTCAACGCCGCACAAGACACCATGTATATGGTGCACCTGTATAACCCAGACAACTGTACCTCGAAGGTGGGCCTCGTAGCCATTACACGTGCTGCTGGCTTTATGGACACCCGCGCCCTGGTGCGTATGGACAACCCCAAGTGCACCGGCATTGCCGTGCATCCTACCACGGGCGACATTATCTTCAACAACCAGTCAGACGGTTACCTGTATCGCTATGTGCCTAACACCGACCTTGACAAGGCTTGGAAGCGACTGAAACGTGTGGGTAACAAGTCGGGCACCGAACTGAAGCTGGTGTTCAGCCCGGATGGCAAGTATCTGTACGAAATTATTAAGAACCGCCACTGTATATACCGCACCGCCTACGATGCTGCCACCCGCACGCTGGATAAAACCGATGAGCTGTGGGCCGGACAGTGGGACAAGGCTGGCTACCAAAATGGTGTGGGCACCGCAGCACAGTTTGACACGCCCAGCGCTGGCGCGTTTGACGAAGACGGAAACCTATATATTGCCGACAAAAACAATCACTGTATACGCAAAATTACGCCCGACGGCACGGTGTCGCTCTATGCTGGCACACCGAAACAAAGCGGTTATAAAGATGGATTGCCCGACGTGGCCAAATTTAACCAGCCCGAAGGTCTCACCATCTTGAGCGACCAAAGCATCATTGTGGCCGACCGCGAGAACCAAGTTATTCGCAAGGTGGTGGTTGAGTAACATTTAAAACCTAACAACAATACACACAAACGAGTTATGAAGAAACTGCTTATACTCATGCTGCTGTGCCTCGTGCACATAGCCGTTATGGCGCAAAATGCAGCTATACATATAAAAGGTGTGGTGCAAGACCCCTATGGCGACCCCGTGACGGGTGCCGTGGTAGTGGTAAAGAACAACCCTGGACTGGGTTCTACCACCGACATTGACGGACAGTTTAAAATTAAGGCCAACAAATATGATGTGCTGCAAATAACATACATAGGCTTTAAAACCCTCGACCTGCCCGTGGTGAACATTAAAGACCCCAACAACGTGAGTGTAAAGATGGAGGAAGAAAGCCAGAAGGTAGACGAGGTGGTGGTAACAGCCAGCGGCTCGCAGAAGAAGAAAACCCTTACTGGTGCCTTTACCACCGTTGAGACCAAACATCTGAACGCCCCCACAGGCAACCTGAGCAACTCGCTGGGTGGCGTGGTGCCGGGCATCATTACCCAGCAGCTGTCGGGCGAACCGGGCGAGAACAAAAGCGAATTCTGGATACGTGGTATCAGCACCTTTGGTGCCAATGCCAGCGCCCTGGTGCTGGTTGATGGCGTAGAGCGTAGCCTAAACGAGATACCGGTTGAAGATATCGAGTCGTTCTCAGTGTTGAAAGACGCATCGGCCACCGCCATCTACGGCCAGCGTGGTGCTAACGGTGTGGTTATCATTACCACGAAGAAGGGTTCGAAAGGAAAGGTGCGGATAAACGGTAAGATACACTATGGCTATAACGCCACGGGTAAACTGCCCGACTATGCTAACGCCTACGACTATGCTCGCCTGGCTAACGAGGCTCGCTTGGCCCGTTATCAGTCGCCACTGTATACCGACGAGCAGCTCGACATTATTCAGAACGGACTTGACCCCGACCTCTATCCTAACGTCGACTGGCAAGACCTGATGCTGAAAGATGGCGCCTCGCAGTATCGCGCACAGCTTAGCTTTACGGGTGGTAGCGATGCCGCCACCTACTATGTAAGTGGTGCTTATTATAAGGAAGATGGTATATACAAGTCGCAGAGCAAGGAAAACAAGTATAACACCAACTCTTCCTACGAGCGTTATAACTATCGTGCCAACTCGGTAATGGCGATAACCCCCACCACAAACCTTTCTGTAGGCATTGGTGGCTACCTTATTAACCGCACACAGCCCGGCTCAACATCGTCCGACATCTGGCAAGCCTTCTCGCAATATACACCGCTGTCTACTCCCCGCAAGTGGAGCACTGGCCAGTGGCCCATCGTAAACGGAAAGAAAACCCCCGAGTTTTTGCTCACACAAACAGGTTACAAAACCATCTGGCAGAACAAGATGGAGACCAACGTAACCCTTGACCAGAAACTCGACTTCATCACTAAGGGCTTGAGCTTCAGCGGCTCGTTTGCCTTCGATACTTGGAACTCGAACACCATCACCCGTAGCAAGTCGCCCGAACTGTGGAGCGCACAAAACTATCGCGACGCCTACGGCAACCTTATCTTGAAGCGCGAGCAAACCATTCAGGCTATGACGCAATCCTCTGAAACATCGGGCACACGTCGCTACTATCTGCAAGCTAAGCTCGAGTATGAACGCCTATTCGCACAAAAGCATCAGGTAAACGGCCTGCTCATGGTGTACCAAGAGGAAAACTCTGACACAAACCTGGGCAGCAACATCCTCGAGTCGATACCTAAGCGCAATTTGGCTTACTCGGGCCAGGTGCGTTACGGCTATAAGAACCGCTATCTTACCGAGTTTAACTTTGGTTATACTGGCTCTGAAAACTTTGAAAAAGGCAAGCAGTTTGGCTTCTTCCCCGCCTTCTCGGCAGGATGGGTGGCCAGCGAAGAACCCTTCGTGCAGAAACTGGCACCATGGCTCAGCTTCTTCAAGATACGTGGCTCGTGGGGACGTGTGGGTAACGATAAGCTCGACGGACAGCGCTTCCCATACATCTCGCTCATTTCTGAAATGACGGGCGACACCGGTACTTACAGCTGGGGACAGTTTGGCTCAAACCACGTTAACGGCTACCGTATGACCACCGTGGGCACACCTAACCTTACATGGGAGGTTGCTACTAAGTGGGACTTGGGTATCGACTGGGACCTCTTCCACGGCCTCTTTACGGGTACCATCGACTACTTCCACGACAAGCGTACCGACATCTTTATGAAGCGTAACAACATGCCGCTTTCAACAGGTTTGGCCGACCAAACTCCTATGGCTAACGTGGGCGCCATGGAGTCGTATGGTGTTGACGGAAACATTGCTTTCAACAAACGCTTTGGCGAGGTAAACCTCACGCTGCGCGCTAACCTTACCTATCAAAACACTGAGGTGCTGGATATGGATGAGGCTGCTAACGAACTGTGGTATCGCATGAGCCGTGGCTTCCGCCAGGGACAGACGCGTGGCTTCATTGCCTTGGGCTTGTTTAAAGACCAGGCCGACATTGACCAAAGCCCCTCGCAAGACAACTTGGCCAACTTCCCCATCTTGCCTGGCGACATCAAGTATAAAGATGTAAACGGCGATGGCGTGATTACTGAAGACGATATTGTGCCAATAGGCTATAAGAACACACCGGGCATTATGTATGGCTTCGGCCTGAGCGCATCATGGCGCGGATGGGGCCTGAACATGCTGTTCCAGGGTGCTGGCAAACGCGACTTCTTTGTAGGTGGTAACGGCCCACACGCCTTCCACGATGGCGCTACAGGCAACATCTTGCAGCGCATGGTGGTAGAAGACCGCTGGATACCGGCCGAAATATCGGGCACCACGGATACTGAAGACCCCAACGCCCTGTGGCCCCGACTGACCTACACTAACAATAATAACAATAACCGACAAAGCACCTTCTGGCTGAAGAACGGACGCTACCTGCGCTTCAAGAACCTGGAGATAACCTACGACCTGCCCCGCAAGATGCTGCAACATATACGTATGCAGAGCTTGCGACTGGGTTTTGTGGGCGAAAACCTCTTCACCTGGAGCCCCTTCAAATGGTGGGATCCCGAGGGCAACAACGAGTCGGGCAATGCTTATCCCATTAGCCGCACCTTCTCGTTTTATGTCAACTTCAGTATCTAATAATAAAAAATGACGATATGAAAAAAATATCAATATTAATAATGCCCGCCCTCATGGCAGGAATGGCCTTCACCTCTTGCTCTGATTATCTCGACGTAGATAAATACTTCTACGACCAGATGACGCTCGACTCGGGCTTTTCAAAACGCCAGTATGTGGAGGGATGGATGTCGAACGCCTTTGAGCCTATCGACCAGTTGGCCGAATCAGACGGCATCACACGCTTCCTTAGCGACGATATCGTAAAATATGATGGCCACGACCTGCAAAACGGCAACTACTCGGCCTCGACCAACAACGGCCGTAGCGAAGAACTGCTGTATAAAGGCTATGAGTGCATACGTAAGGCCAGCACACTGATTAATAACGTAGATCGCTGCCCAGAACTGACCAGCAGCGAGAAAGAAGATATGAAGGGACAGATGCGCTTTGTAAGAGCGTATGCTTACTGGGCTCTGTTGCGCCACTTTGGACCTGTGCCCTTGGTGCCCGAAGAGGGTATGAACGTGAGCCTCTCGTACGACGAACTGTCGCTGCCTCGCGTGCCCATCGACGAGACTGTAAACTTTCTTGACAACGACCTGAAGATTGCGGCTCGCTCGCTGCCCCTGCGTCGCACCGTGAACAACATGGGACATCCCACACGTGGCGCCGCCCTGGCCTTGCGTGCACGACTGTTGCTGTGGGCTGCCAGCCCGCTGATGAACGGCAACAAAGACCTCTTCAACGTGAAAGATAAGGAGGGAAGACAGCTGGTTCCGCAAGAGTATGATGAGGCTAAATGGGCCAAGGCCGCTGCCGCCGCTAAGGAGGTAATGAACCTTGGTATGTATAGCCTATACACCATTGAGCCCAGCCCCACGACGCCCGACTATGAGCGCCCACCCTACAATGCCGAATACTCTGACAAGAAATTCCCCGACGGATGGGCTGATGTTGACCCCTATCTCTCGTATAAGTCGATTTTTGATGGCACCATTCAGGGCTCGAAGAACCCCGAACTTATCTTCACACGTACCAAGACTGGTGGTACCCAAACTAACTACTGGGTGAAGGAGAGCATGCCGCGCACACTGAGCGGTAACAACTCGATAGGTGTCTCGCAGAAACAGGTTGATGCCTACCTGATGGATAACGGACAAACGGTGGCCGAGGCTAAGCAGAGTGGCTACTATCGCGAAGACGGATTTACAACGTCGGCCAGCGCCCTGAACGAGGGCGGTGCACCCTTCTTGCCTGCGGGCGTGTCGTGGCAATATGCACATCGCGAGCCGCGCTTCTATGCCTCAATAGCTTATTGTGGATCGATATGGAAGTGTACAAGCGCCAGCGAAAAAGGGTATCGCAACCAGCAGATTTTCTACTATCGCGACCTGAACGATGGCAAACAGGGCTTTAAAGAAGACTGCCCCTTGACGGGCATTGGCTTTAAAAAGTTTGTGAACGATGAAGATGCCTTCACCACGGGCGGATACATTATTGACAAAACCGAGCCTACCTTCCGCTATGCCGAGATACTGTGCATCTATGCCGAGGCGCTGAACGAGCTTACATCGGGCAAAGAATATAGCATTGAGGGATATAACAACGAGCCGCTGCTGGTGCAACGTGATGCTGCCGAGATGCGTGCCGCAATGAAACCGATACGTATGCGTGCGGGTGTGCCCGACTTTAGCGACATGACCTACAACGACTCGGAACTGATGCGTGCAGCCATCAAGCGCGAACGTCAGGTTGAGTTTGTGGGCGAAAACAGCTTCCGCTACTACGACTTGCGCCGCTGGAAGGATGCACTGATTGAAGAAAACCAGCCGTTTATGGGCTGCAACATCAACATCAGCAACGACGAGAGCCGCGTGCAGCAGTTCTATCGTCCCACGGTGGTGGCTTCAATGCCTAAGGTGTTTATACAGAAAATGTATCTGTGGCCCTTTACCACAACCGAGCTGAAGCGAAACACTAACCTGACACAGAACCCTGGCTGGTAAGCCTATCGGTGGTATGTTTATTTAGAATAAATGATTTTTATTGAACGATAAAAGATATGAAACGTAATATTTTCAAGCATATCTGCCAGGGCACACTGCTGGCTGCGGTGGCCCTCTGCACAGTGTCGTGTGAGGATGAACTCGACTCAGAACTGTTCACCAAATACTCGTATCTGATGGACAATGGCTGGCAAGAAAACATTGAGATGCCTATCAACGACGATAATACGGTTGACCTGCCTGTTTACTTTGGCGTGAATGGCACCTCGGGCAATGATAAAGATATTATTGTAAAGCTGGATGTTGATGCCGACACACTGTCGCTCTTCAACTTTGATAAGTTTAAAAACGAAACAGCCTCTTACTATAATCTCTTGCCCGCCGGCTGCTATACCTTTGATAAGCCGCAGTACACCATTCCTAAGGGCGACCTTAACGCAAAGGCGGTGTGCCATATTGACCTGGCTGCGCTGCGCCAGCACGACATCTATAACGAGTATGTGCTGCCCGTAAAGATTGCCTCGTCAGAGGGCGAAGTGGTAGGCCCATCGCGCTACACCAAGGCGCTGTATTATCTGAACTTTACAAACAAGTATTCGGGCGTGTATGCTGGCAACGGCACCATCAAGCAGCTGGGCACGTCTTACTCGGCCGAGGTGGCGGGCAAACAGCTCTATGCCATCTCTAAAGACGAGTGCTATATGTATGCTGGTAATATGGATCGCACGAAAACGGGACATAAACAGTATGTTGTCACCGCAAAGTTTAACGACGATGGCACACTTGACGTTACGGCCAATAACGAGGCTATAGCCCTTGTGCCGTTGAAGGGTAACTGGCAACAGAAGTTTTATACCAACGTGTCTGACTCGCGCAAACTGATACGTATGGTTACGGTAACGATAGGTTATGAGTATTCTGACCTTGATAATGCTGAAGACAACGTGCGCTATAGCTACGAAGGAACGCTCACAAAGAGTGAAGATGTGTTTAAGAAAGACTTCCCCAACGTTAAGGTTGAGGTGGAGAATTAAAACAAAAACGCGCCCTGCAAAGATGAAGGCTATCTGAATGATGCCTTCGCCTTTGCAGGGCGTTTTTTATTGTTTACAAGTTGTCTTCCCCCTGGCTTATCGGATGAGCCAGTACTTTTCCACTGAGCCCTAAATTTTCACTGAGCCTGTTTCCACTGAGCCCTGTTTTATCCACAACAATTGTGGATTAAAAGTGACGGGAAACAAAAAAGTCCTAAGGAAACCCTTAGGACTCTTGTGCGCTTCAAGATGGGCTTGAACCAACGACCCCCTGATTAACAGTCAGGTGCTCTAACCAACTGAGCTATTGAAGCATTGTGTGCTATCGTTCTTGATTGCGGTTGCAAAGGTAAGATGTTTTTGCGAAACCACCAAATGTTTTTCAAAAAAAATTAAGCTGAAGGTGCATTTTTTTTGTTTTTTCTCTCTTTTTTCTTTTTTTTCCTCCTTTTTCGCCCTTTAAGAACAAAAAAAGAATAAAAAGCAACGCTTTTGGACGCTTTGTCACCTTATTATATTACTTTTGCAGAGGATAAATTTAAAGGTAAAAAGGTAAAAAAGTAAAAAGGTAAAAAAGGCTGATGCCGATTTAAGGGAAAAGTGAAAAACGAAAAGTGAAAAATCGTTTTAAAGGTAAAAAGGTAAAAAGTAAAAAAATAAAAAAGAAAACAAAGATAAAAGATATGAGAAGACTTTTTTTGTTCGCAACGATGCTCCTCTCGCTGCCCTTGTGGGCGCAGAACGGCAAAGACCACAACTTTGATGTGGCAAAAAGCATGGACGTGTTCAACGCCATATACAAGAATCTCGATTTCATGTATGTGGACACGCTCAACGCCACCGATGTGGTGGGCACAGCTATCAATGCCATGCTCGACAGTCTGGACCCTTACACCACCTACTATCCTGAAGACAAGCAGGCAGAGTATAAGGAGATGATGACGGGCAAGTATGCCGGCGTGGGAGCGGTCATAAGCTACAACTTCAAGCTGAAACGCGTGGTGATAAACGAACCCTATGAGGGCATGCCAGCTGCCGAGGCTGGACTGCGCAAGGGCGACATCATCCTCAGCATCGACGGCGAGGATATGACAAAGCAGACGAACCAGTATGTCAGCGACCACCTGCGCGGCGATGCCGGCACAACGCTCGAACTGAAGGTGCTGCGCCCCACAACAGGCAAGAAGCTCACGATGAAGATCACGCGTAAGGCCATTCAGATGCCGTACCTGCCCTATTATGGCTTGCAGTCGGGCAACATTGGCTACATCAACTACACCCAGTTTATCGACGGCTCGTCGAAAGATTTCCGCCGTGCCTTCCTCGACCTCAAGCAGAAGGGTGCAAAGAAGCTCATCATCGACCTCAGAAGCAACGGTGGCGGCAACGTGCAAGACGCCATCTCTATCTTGAACATGTTCCTGCCCAAGGGCAAGACGCTGCTCACGATGAAGGGTAAGATAAAGAGTGCCAACCAGACGTTCGCAACAACGGTGGAGCCGATAGACACGGTCATGCCCATCGTGGTGATGGTGAACGGACAGACGGCCAGCGCAAGCGAGATCACGAGTGGAGCGCTGCAAGACTTTGACCGCGCCGTGGTGCTCGGAACACGAACCTACGGAAAGGGTCTGGTGCAGGTGCCTAACGTGCCGCTGCCTTATAACGGAAAGCTGAAGCTCACAACAGCAAAATATTACATTCCGAGCGGACGATGCATACAGGCCATCAACTATAAGCACTCGAAGGGTGGATACACAGAGCATGTGCCCGACTCGCTCACACACATCTTCCACACAGCGGCAGGACGTGAGGTGCGCGACGGCGGTGGCATTAAGCCCGACGTGGTGGTGGAGGCCGACTCGCTGCCTAACATAGCGCTCTACCTGGAGCGTGTGGACACGACAAGCGTGCTGCTCAACTATGAGGTAGAATATCTGAAGAACCACCCAACGGTGGCAAAGCCGTCAGAGTTTGAGTTTACCGACGCCGACTATGCCTTGCTTAAGAAGCACATCATCGAGAGCGGCTTCACCTATGACCGCGTGAGCGACAAATATCTGAAAGACCTGGAGCGCATGGCGCGTTTCGAAGGCTATTATGATGACGCGAAAGCCGAGTTTGAGGCGCTGGAAAAGAAACTCACCCACAACCTCGACAAGGAGCTCGACTGGCCATACAACAAAGAGCACATCAAGCAGATGGTTGCTCTCGACCTCATGGCGGTCTATTATTATCAGAAAGGTGCCATTGAGCACAGCTTGCGCTACGACCCGCAATATAAGGAGGCGGTAAGGCTGCTCAACGCGCAAGACGAGTATGAGGCTATATTGAAGGGAACGAAGCTCGCGGAAAAAGACAACAACAAGAAGGAAAAGAAATAACCACAGCTTGCATTTCTAAACTCTGGTTATATAAAAGCGGGAGAAGAAAAAATGGGGAAAAGCATTCATCGTTAAATGCTTTTCCCCATTATTGTTCCTGCCTGAACAGCGAGCAGACCGATGAACAGACTGGCTGAGGCATAGAGGGCGGCGAGCACGAAATGGTCGCCACGCATGAGAGCAAGCCCCTCGTTGCAGAAGGTTGAGAAAGTGGTGAAACCTCCGCAGAAGCCAACGGTGAGGAAGAGCTTCATGCCATCGCCTAAACCTTCATGGCGGGCTGCAAAACCGTAGACAAGACCTATAAGCAAGCACCCGACAATGTTTACCGCCATTGTTGGCAGAGGGAAGGGCGTGCTGACGTGTTCCTGAACCAGACGCGACACGACAAAACGTGCGGCGGAGCCTAAGGCCCCGCCGAGCGCTACATAAAGAACCGATTGGATCATTATTTTTCTTTCTTATTTTTTTATTCTTTAAATCTTCTTTCTTTATTCTTTATTCTTTATTCTTTATTCTTTATTCTTTATCTCTCCTTCTCCACGTTCACACCAGTTGTGAGGTTTTCTTTGCCTACATTCTGGCACATGTAAGGCGTTCTGTATTCGCCGCCCTTCACGCGAAGGGTCGTGTTGCAGACATCCACCTCGCCAACATTGCGGAAGAACATTCCCCAGCATGGGAAGACAGGCCATTCGTTTGTAGAATGGTTCTCGAACCAAGCAGGAAGGTTGGGGTCGTCAATGCCGTTGAATTCAAGATCGCAGTTTTTTAGGACCACCTTGTCTGTAGGTGCCTTTCCCCAACTCTTCACGGAAAGGGCCATGCGGGTGATATCTCGCGCTGTCATGTCTTCCACGACGATGCTTCCACAGGTGTTGTCCTCGCCCAATGTGACAGAAAGCGGCGACAGCACACTCTCTATCTTGTTGCGACGCAAGAAGATGCGGTCCATGCGTCCCGGCGCCTTTCCCCATGCTCCAGGCTCCAGGTTGACGGCATGCTCCGAGTTTGTGCGGTGAGATGTTATGTGCTCATGTTTTCCGGGACCGTAGATGTGGCAGTCGGTCACCTCAAGGTCTGTAGAAGGCATAATCATTCTTATGCCGTTGCACGATGAGTTGAGCAGGCATCGCCTGATGTTCATCTTCTCCCAATAGCCTCCTGCTATGGCATCGTCGCCGGTGGAGATCTTGCAACCGTCAATCGTCACGTCGCGACAGCCTCTCACATGAATGCCGTCCCATCCGCCTTCAATGGTCAGTTGGCTGAACGCCGATTTTTGAAGAAGGTAAGCAAGGAACGCATAGTTGGCAGAGCGTCTCACCTTGAAGCCGCTCATCTTGATGTCGTTGCATCCTGCAAGAATGATGGTGTGCGGCCCGCGCATGTGTTCCTCGCCGAGCGCGTTGCGCACGTCGCCCCCGTCAATGCAGCCAGAGCCTTCAATGCCAGCCCCTGTGCATCCGACGCCGAAGATCATGGCTTTCGACCATTGCTGGTCTGTGGCACTGTTGTAGTTGACCGTTCCTTGTCCGCTCTCATAACGAGACAGGTCCAAGGTGGTCTTCAACGACGAGTAGTCGTCTAAGCGATTGGAGCCGAGCAACACCGCTCCGCTGTCCAGCTTCAGTGTAACGCCCGAATGCAGGAACACGCTTCCTGTTGTGAACACACCTTCGGGCACCTCCACTGTGCCACCGCCTTTGTCGGCACATTCTTCTATGGCTTTGTTTATGGCACACGCGTTGTTCACGGTCGTGTCGTTAGGTACAGCACCATAAGAGAGGATGCTCACCACTACCGATAATAAAAAATTCATCTTTTACAGTTTTGGGGGGTTAAAGATATTCGCCAAAGTCGCACAGGCGCATGTCGCCCTTGTTGAGGAAGGTGTCGTGGAAGGCGAGGGCAGCACGCATCGACTGTGGCTCATGGCCTTGTGGCGCTATGCGCAGATACTCGCGCAGCAGAGGCTTGTAGTCGGGGTGGGCACAGTGTTCAATGACCTCTTGTGCACGACGCATAGGTCCTTTGCCGCGCAGGTCGGCCACGCCTTGCTCTGTGACGATGATGTCGACATCGTGCTCCGTTGAGTCGACATGGCAGCACATAGGCACGATGGCGCTGATCTTGCCGCCTTTGGCTGTGGACGGGGTGTAGAAGATGCTTATGGAGCCGTTGCGCTCATAGTCGCATGAGCCGCCGATGCCGTTCATCAGACTTGAGCCGCAGATGTGGCTTGAGTTCTCGTTGCCATAGAGGTCACACTCCAAGGCGGTGTTCATGGCGATGACACCGAAGCGGCGAATGAGCTCGGGCGCGTTTGACAGTTCGCTGGGGCGCAGGGTGAGATGACGGCTGAAGAAGTCGATGTTGTCGTAGACGTGCTGTATGCACTCGTTGGTGCAGGTCATGGCGGCTGCCGATGCCTGTGAGATCTTGCCGTTCTCGATCAGCTCGATCACCGCATCTTGCACAACCTCGCTAAACACCTCCATGGGCGGCAAGCCCTCGCAGCGGCCTATGGCTTTGAGCACGGCGTTGCCCGTGGTGCCCACGCCGCTCTGTATGGGGAACATTGTTGAGGGTATGTGGCCCGCTTTCATGTCGCGCAGGAAGAAGTCGACAACGTTCTGTCCTATGCGTGTCGTCTCCTCGTTGGGGTCAACGAAGGCGCGTGCTTCTTCAGGGATGTTGCAGTCTACGACACCCACAATCTTCTTGGGGTCAATCTCAACGTAGTTGGTGCCTATGCGCTGTCCCACCGAGAGCAGAGGGATGGGCTGGCGGTTTGGATATTCGTCACACTCGTAGACGTCGTGCAGGAACTTTGAGTCGGGACTGTGGAAATGGTTCACCTCTATCAGTATGTGCTTGGCCAGGCGCACGATGGTGGGCACGATGCCGCCCGCCGTGGTGAGGTATGCCTTGCACATGGCGTCGCCCTCCTCAAGGCTGCTCACCTCTATGATGGCCCATTGCAGCTCGCCGTAGAAGCCACGGCGCAGACGCTCAGCCACATGTCCGAGGTGCATGTCCTCATAGTCGATCTCGCCGAGGTTGGTGTGTATGCGGAAGTCCTTGTTTGTAGAGAACGGTCCGCGAAACTTTATCGCATGGATGTTGGCCATGTCGCCTTCCAGACTCTGGCAGCCCGACGCACCCGTCACTATTCCCACCTGAAAGGGTTGTCCGTCGGCATGTAGTGCCTTCGCCTTCTTGGCCACCTCTCTGATGATGGCCTTGGGAATGCCGTTGGGTGTGAATCCACTGAATCCGATGTTGTCGTCATTCTTGATTAGCGCGGCCGCTTCGGCAGCCGTCAAACGTGTGTATGCCATACTCGTTGGATTGGTTAATAAAGCCCCTCCCCCTCGCCACCTGTCGGTGGCTCACCCCTCCCCGTCGGAGAGGGGAGTGAGTAGCTAAGGCTGTTAGATTTTTGATTTTTGAATTTTGATTTTTGAATTGTTGCGCCGATGGCGCAATGTTGATTTTTAGAATTTTAAAGCCCCACCCCCGCGCCGCTTCGCGGCTCACCCCTCCCCTTAGGGCGGGGAGTGATTAGCCAAGGGCTATTGAATTCTTCACTCTTCACTCTTCACTTTCAAGGCGTCAGCCCTTTTTTACCTTTTTACCTTTTTACTTTTTTACCTTTAAAATTACTTTTCACTAAAAATAACCTGCACCATGACCTGTCCCACACCCATCAGCGTGTTGCGGTCGATGTGTTGCATGTCGTCGATGACGGTGTGCCATGTTGGACCGAAGCTGCTCTGCTGACAGTCGGGATAGTAAGGAATGATGTCGATGGTGGGTATGTTGGCCTTCTGGTTCAAAGGCACATGATCGTCGGTGATCATGCCTCCCTCGCTCTTTGGGAACATGCTCTCGTAGCCAGCCTGACGGGCAGCACGCCACACCTTCTTCACGATCTCGGGGGCATATTGCTTGCTCACACCCTCCTGGTAGAAACGCGCACCCTGACCGCCAACCATGTCGAGGAGTATGCCGTAGCGCACGTCATAGTTCTTCGGCAGGTTCTCAGCAAAATATTGAGCGCCGAGCGCCCATGTGTCGCCGTTGTCTGCCACGTCGGCCCACTGAGGCGTGCCCCAGTCTTCGGCATCGAAGCACACGAAGTCGACACCCACGTTCACCGTGCTGTCGTTCTGCATCAGTCGGGCAAGCTCCAGCATCACAGCCACGCCGCTCGCGCCGTCGTTGGCAGCCATCACGGGCTTGCGCCAGTTGGTAGAGTCGGGGTCGTTGTCTGCCCATGGGCGACTGTCATAGTGGGCGCACACCAGCAGGCGTGTCGTCACCTCGGGTTTGGTGCGGGCTATGATGTTCTGGCTCTTCAGTATGGTGCCGTCCCAACCCTTCAGGTCGGCGTTCTGTGTGGTTACCTCGCAGCCAAACTGCTTAAACTTGTTGACGATCCATTGCGCACACTTGTCGTGGGCCTCGCTGTTCATCGTTCGCGGACCAAACAGACACTGCTGCTCACAGTAGGCGTAGGCAGAGTCGGCGTTGAACGTCGGTCCCACAAGGGCCACAGCCTCGTCGCCCGCTGTGCTGTCTTTCTTGGTGCTCTTGCAAGAGCTTATGGTTGCTGCCATGACGATGGCTGCACAAAAATACAGAAAACTTTTTTTCATTGTTGTTGATGTTGTTGTGGAAAACCTTGTGGGGAGCTTTATCCTCTCGTCGGGTTTATCTTACGTCTTGCACCTCACGCATGACGCGCAGCCAGTTGCCGCCCCATATCTTCTTTATGTCCTCTTCAGAGAACTCGTTTATGAGGAGCTCGCGTGTGAAATTGAGCATGTCGCTGCTGTCGGCAAGGCCAGGTATGCCGCCGTCGCCATCGAAGTCGGTGCCCAGACCCACATGGTCTATGCCCATCACCTCTACGGCATGGCGCAGATGCTCCATGAAATCTTGAATCGTCGCCTCGCTTGTTTCTGAGAGGAAACCATGATAGGCTGTTACCTGCATGACGCCACCTTTCTGTGCGAGACATCTCATCTGGTCGTCGGTGAGGTTGCGCGGATGGTCGCAGAGGGCGCGGCAGCTGGAGTGGGAACACACTATAGGCTTGGTGCTCAGTTCCAGCGCATCGTAGAACGAGCTCTCGGCGGCATGACTGAGGTCTACCATGATGCCGAGCTTGTTCATGCGTGCAATAACCTCACGGCCGAAGGGGCTCACGCCGCCCCATGTCTGTGTGCCGCGTGCCGAGTCGCAGATGTCGTTGTCGCCGTTGTGGCACAGGGTGGTGTAGACGATGCCTCGTTTGGCAAAATGGTCAATGTTGTCGAGCGAGTGGTCAAAGGCCTGTCCGTTCTCTATGCCCAGCATTATGGTGTGCTTGCCCGCCTTCTTGTTGTCGAGCAACTCGTCGGGTGTGCGTGCCAGTGCCAGATCGTCGGAGTGGGCATCGACAATGTCTTGAATCTTGTCGAAAATGAGGTCGGCATACTCTTTCGGGCCCTCCACGGGGAAGGGCGCAATCTCCTTGAACGTCTTGCCGTCCTTGGGCTGCTCAAGATACGAGACCATCGTAACAGCTGTCTGCCGTCCCTCGTGCATCTTGTGCAGGTCAACGAGAATGCGCTCGTCGCGCGTTCCGAAGTCGACACCTTGCGGGAAGAACATCGGCGTGTCGCAATGAGAGTCGAGTGTTATGATGTCGCGGTGCATCTCCTTCGCCTTGGCGTGCAGCTGTGCTTCAGCCACGAGCCAGCGGAAGAGGGGCAGACCGTCGTCGCCCATCCATTCGGGATGCCACTGCACTGCAAAGACCGGCTTCTGCTCCTTCATGCTCTCCACGGCCTCAATGATGCCGTCGGGTGCCACCGCCGACACCTGCAGGTGCGGTCCGGGGTTGTCGATGGCTTGGTGGTGGAACGAGTTGACGTAGAGCGAACAGTCTTCCATGTAGGTCTCTATCATGCTGCCCATCTCCAGCTCCACCTTGTGTGTGGGCTCCGAGCGGTCAGCGTCTTGCGAGTGTTTCAGCACCCCTTCGAGCGAGTTGATGTCCTGGCACACATGTCCGCCAAGGGCTGTGACCAGCGTCTGCATGCCGCGGCAGATTCCGAAGATAGGCACGCAGCGGTTATAGGCGAGACGTGTGATGAGCAGCTCTGCCTCGTCGCGATAGCTGTTGATGTTGTGCAGCTGTGGCGAGGGCTGCTCGTTCTGCCACAAGGGATTGATGTCGGCCCCGCCGCTAAGGATGAGTCCGTCGATGGCGTTGAGCGTGTTTATAATGACGTTAACGTCGTTGACGGGCGGAATGAGCATAGGCACGCCGCCAGCCTTCACCACCTGTTCATAATATTTCTCTCGCAGCGTGGCGTCCATGCCCTCGTGGTTGGTTGTTATGCCAATGACGGGAGCTTTCTCTGCTTCGGGAAACTTGCTGTATATCTCTTTAAGTCGATTCTTAAGATTGAATTTACACATCGCAAAACCAGTTGTTTGTTACACGTTATAAAACAAAAATCCCCGTCCCGTGCCGCGTTGCACACATATATATGGCTTTCTTCTGAAGACAAGCTTCAAACAGCGTTTCCTTTCTTTAAAGCTGTTTAACAACGCTTCCCTCTTGAAGAAAAGCTTCTTACAACGCTTTCAGACGAAAAGCTGTTACATATATAAAAGTGCAACGTTCCTACAGGTAAGGGGATTATGTCATGCGGCTCCTGTCTTGAGCCTCAAACCGTTGTCTTTGGTTTAGAACCTTAAAACCTTGAGCCATGGCTCGTTGATTTTATTGTCTTATTCTTCTGTGTGAACAGGAATCTCTCTCTTTATGCTCTGCTCAAGCGAGATGAGTGTCTCGGTAGAAACCACGCCAGGTATGCCCTGCATCTTGTTGTTGAGCAGGTCCATGAGCTGTTCGTTGTCCTGGGCATAGAGCTTCACGAGCATGGTGTAAGGGCCAGTGGTGAAATGACATTCCACAATCTCGGGAATGGTGAGCAGACGCTTAACGACATCCTTGTACATGCTGCCGCGCTCAAGGTTAAGACCCACATAGGTGCAGGTCGAATAGCCTAAGCTCTTTGGGTTTACGTCAAATCCGCTGCCTGTGATGATGCCGTCTTCCATAAGACGCTGCACACGCTGGTGTATGGCAGCACGCGACACTCCACACTCGGCGGCTACATCTTTAAAAGGTATACGCGCGTTTTTGGAGAGGATGCTGAGAATCTTCTTATCCAAATTATCAATTTTGTCCATTAATCAACAGTTTAAGTTTTTACTATTTACGGTTACAAATTGTTAGCAAAATTAGCGATTATAAATGACACAGCCAACATTTTGTCAAAAAATTTTGCTGATAATTTTCTTTTTGACTAATTTTAGCATTGAAACGATGAAAAACATGAGGCTAACGGCATCGTTATGGTGACGTTTGGGGCGCTTTGAATGGTAAAAAAAACGGTTAATGATAAAAGAACATTTGCTTGGAAGAACGTTTATTCGGAAAAAATGAGTAAGTTTGCATAAACAAAACAAAACAAACGTGATGACAGACGATTTCGATATAAGACAAGAGGGCACGACCTCAAAGGAGAAAGACTTTGAGAACGCTCTGCGACCATTGCGCTTTGGCGACTTCAGCGGACAGCCGAAGGTGGTGGAAAACCTGGAGGTGTTTGTGGAGGCAGCAAAATATCGTGGAGAGCCGCTCGACCACACGCTCTTGCATGGACCTCCGGGTCTGGGCAAGACAACGCTCAGCAACATCATTGCAAACGAGCTGGGCGTGGGCTTCAAGATAACGAGCGGACCGGTGCTCGACAAGCCCGGTGACCTGGCGGGCATTCTGACCTCGCTGGAACCGCGCGATGTGCTCTTCATTGACGAGATTCACCGCCTGTCGCCTGTGGTGGAGGAGTATCTCTACTCGGCGATGGAAGACTACCGCATAGACATCATGATCGACAAGGGTCCGTCGGCACGGTCAATACAGATCGACCTTAACCCGTTCACGCTTGTGGGAGCAACCACGCGCAGCGGACTGCTCACGGCTCCCTTGCGTGCTCGTTTCGGCATAAACCTGCACCTCGAATATTATGACCCTGCCACGCTCACGCGCATCATCAAACGCTCGGCAGCGATCCTGAACGTGCCCATTGACGACGATGCGGCACTGGAGATCTCGCGCCGTTCACGCGGCACGCCTCGTATCGCCAACGCTCTGCTGCGTCGCGTGCGCGACTTTGCCCAGGTCAAGGGCAGCGGACGCATAAACACCGAGATAGCCAACATAGCGCTCAGTTCGCTCAACATCGACCAGTATGGTCTCGACGAGATCGACAACAAGATCTTGCTTACCATCATCGACAAGTTTCGCGGCGGTCCTGTGGGCGTGTCTACCATCGCCACCGCCATCGGCGAGGATGCAGGCACCGTGGAGGAGGTGTATGAGCCTTACCTTATCATGGAGGGTTTCATAAAGCGCACGCCACGCGGACGTGTCGTCACCCCGCTTGCCTACAAGCATCTGGGCCGCAACATGTATGACAGCGATGTGGCGACCCCAGGGTTGTTCGATTGAGAGAGGTAAGTGAAGACGGGCTATATAATTTTCTGAATAATCATCTGGCCATTGCCATAGAAAGGCACATCCGTCTTGCCCAAAATAGTGGCAGGAAGGGTGGCCATCTCTTGCAGATTATCCATCGGAACCAGCACCGTCTTGGCACCGTTCTCTGATAACAACGATACCTTATCTGCAAAGTTGGTAGCTCTGACAATGGCTCCACCAATAGAGATGTCTTGCAAAGGGAAAACTCACGAACGAGTTGGGTATGCGCACCTGTTTCTCGTCATAGCATAACATGCCATAGGCTGTCTTTGCCTGTGCCTGTGCATGTAGCGCTGTGGCCACGAAGGCAACAAGCAGCGTTAGTGTATGAAGACACTTGCTCAAATTGCTCAATGCTCAAATTGCTCAATGCTCAAATTGCTCAATGCTCGATTTGCTCAATGCTCGATTTGCTCAATGCTCAAAGCCCCCAAAAAAATGTTCAAAAAGCCCTGTGCTTTTAAAAATTCAAAATTCAAAAAATCAAAATTGCGGCAAAGCCGCAACAATTCAAAATTTACAATTCAACAATCAAAAATCACCTCATAACCTTCTCCACCTCGTCAATGTTTCTGTCGAACGGTCCGCTATGTTCGAGCTTCAGCGTACACATGGCGGCAGCAAACTTGCCCGCCTCTGTTATGCTCTCGCCCTGTGAGCGGCAGTAGAGGTAGCCGGCCGAGTAGGTGTCGCCGCAGCCTGTAGCATCTACAATCTCGTGTGGCGCGTAGGCCGGAATCTCGTAGAAATGGCCGTCGGCAAGAATGAGCGAGCCATAGCTTCCCAGCGTCACCACAGCCTCTTTCACGCCCCAGATGGCGAGCTGGCGGGCAGCGTCGTGAGGCTCCGGACAGCCTGTGATGACCTCCATCTCGTGCTCGTTGACCTTCAGGATGTCGGTGTAAGCCAGGATGTCGCGTTTGTCTGCCCAGTCGATGGGGAAGACATCCTCTCCGCGCACCTCGCGCAGGTAGCCCTGTGCGTCGATAGATATGCGTCCCTTCTGTGCGAGACATTTCACCACCTCGGGTGAGAAGTCGTCGGCAAGGAGCGAGCCAAGATGATAGATCTTTGCGTCGAGCTGCTGCACCTCTTCCACGGTGAACGGGTCGGCCTTTGCTCTGACCTTCTGCGTGCGGTCGTTCTGGTCCTCGCCATAGATGTTCTCGAAGAACACCGACTTGCGGCTGAGCCATGTGCGCACGTCAATGCCTGCATTGCGCATCTTTTCAACCACATGCATCTCATCGGCTCCGAGCTTGGTGGCCAACTCAAAAGACACCTTGTTGGGGAGGTGACTGAAGGCGTAAGCAAAATAGAATGAGGTGCCGCCCGCCATGTAGACGGTCTGACGTGGTGTGACAATCTTGTCTTTGGTGATGTGTCCAATGCAGCAAATATCTTTCATTGTGTTGAATTGTATCGCTTATATTTTAGTGTGAATGAGTGAGTTTCTATGTCGCGCGCATCATGCGTGTCAGACATGCAAAGGTAATTATTTTTATTGACAAAGCACAAATTTGAACCCCCAATTGTCATTTTTTCACAATAAAAAGAAAAAATACGACATTTTTTGAGTAAGTTTGCAAATAAAAAGCAAAAAGATTGTGATGACAGAAAACAAGAAAAACGTTCTGCTCGTGTGCGACATGCCGGGTTATGGCAAGGTGGCCACAGCGGTCATGATGCCCATTCTCTCTTATATGGGACATCCTACCTATAACATTCCCACCATGCTCATTTCCAATACGTTCGAGTATGGTCGTTTTGAGCAGTTGGAGACCACCGACTACATCGTTGGCACCCTGAAGACCTGGAAGAAGCTCGGTTTCAAGTTTGATGCCGTGGCAACAGGCTACATGCCGTCGGAGCGTCAGGCCGAGGTGGTGTCACAGTTCTGCCGCGAGCAAGCCAAGAAGGGTGCTCTGGTGTTTGTGGATCCTGTGATGGGCGACGAGGGCCAGCTCTACAACGGCGTGGGCAAGGCCGCTGTAAAGGCCATGCGCGAGATGGTGAGCGTGGCCGATGTGACCTATCCCAACCACACCGAGGCGTGTCTGCTCACCGACCAGCCTTATCATGCCGAGGGCGTGTCGCGCGACGAGGCAAAGGCGCTGATCGATGGTGTGAGAGAGATAGGAGCCAAGTCGGTGGTGATAACAAGCATCCATGTTGAGGGCCGTCCCTCGGTGGTGGGCTATAGCCACATGAACAGCACCTATTTTGAGCTGCCGTTCAGCGAGATACCTGTCCATTTCCCAGGCACAGGCGATATCTTCTCTGCCGTGCTCATTGGTCACATGCTTGAGGGCCTGACGCTTGCGCAGTCGACCCAGAAAGCCATGGACTCGGTGTATAACCTCATCGACAAGAACCGCGACAACGAGGACAAAAACTGCGGGATACCTATTGAGCGGGATTTGGGGGAAATCTGTTAAAGGTAAAAAGGTAAAAAGGTAAAAAGGTAAAAAGGTAAAAAAAGGCTACGCCGTTGAGATAGGATATAATGTTATTGCTTGAGCTATAGGTCTTATGTGGCTTATAGGTCTTATGTATCTTATAGGTTTTATAAAAAACATAAGAAGCCATAAAGCCATAAGAAGCCATAAGATAAAGAATATAAACCTTTCTCAACGGCGTCAGCCTTTTTTACCTTTTTACCTTTTTACCTTTTTACCTTTAAACAGTTCCCTGAAACCTTCCGTCGCTGTTGATGACGCCTTCCACGCCTTCTTTCACAGCCTCGAAATAGGGATATTCGTCGCGCAGCGAAATGTCGTCATACTCGAAGGGAGCGACCACGGTGTCGTTGCCGTCGGGCATGACCAGACCCATCTTGCCGTCCTTCTGTGCTATGACGGGGAGCGACTTGAGGTCATCGACATACACATAGCAGGTGCGCAGGAAATCGTAGACGGGGTGGAGCAGGATGTTGCCCTTATAGTCTTTCATGCCGAAATGGCCGTTTTGCTCAAAGACCTCGTGAAACTGTAGATACTTGTCTTTTATCCTGTTCAGATAGAACACCATCTTGCGCTTGTCGTTGACCAGATGCACAAGATAGGCGAACGTGTCGCAATAGTTGGCCATGGAGCGTGCGAGCACGATCTTGAAGTCGAGACCGCTGATGGCCTTGCGGTTAAGGTCAATATATTTGGCTATCACCTCCTCTTTCTGTTCAACCGTCATCCCGGCCATGCTCTCCTCAAACTTGAGCATGATCTGCTTGCTGCCTTTCATCGCCTTGATGTAACGGTGAATCTGGCGTGCCATCTCGTCGCACACAAACTTGTCTATGCGTGCCACCTCTATTTCGTCCTGATATGTGGATTCGAAATTTTCCTGTGTAATTTTGTTTTCCTTTTCCATAGCGTCAATGTCTATATATTATGTTTATATAGGCGCGGGAGATTGCCAGCACCCCACATTTGTTTTGCCCAAAGTTACGTTTTTTTAGTGACACAACAAACAAAAGCGCCAACTTTTTAATCTTCGCCACGCCATTTGCCTGCTGTGTGGGCAAACATCGGGAAAAATGGACGGCGGCGGGTTTTAAACCAAAAAATCGGGCCACGCGAAACGGATGTTACGATTTTTATTGTTACCTTTGCATAACCTAAGCTGCATCTCGGCCAAAGGTTCAAGCAAGCTTGACCTTTAGCTCTCGATTTGCATTAGCTTTGCATAACCTAAGCTGCATCTCGGCCAAAGGTTCAAGCAAGCTTGACCTTTAGCTCTCGATTTGCATTAGCTTTGCATAATCTAAGCTGCATCTCGGCTAAGGGTTCAAGCAAGCTTGACCTTTAGCTCTCGATTTGCATTAGCTTTGCAAAAGGAACAATCTTAACAGACAATATGAAAAAGCATTTTATTACACTAATTCTCTGCTGCATGGCCATGATGGCCAACGCACAGATCCAGAGACCGAAACTTGTGGTGGGCATAATCTTTGACCAGATGCGTTGGGACTATCTCACCTATTATTACGACCAGTTTGGCGAGGGCGGCTTCAAGCGTCTCATGAACGAGGGCTTCAGTTGCGACAACCAGATGATCAACTATCTGCCCACCGTCACAGCCATTGGCCACACGAGCAATTATACAGGCTCGGTGCCCGCCTTCCACGGCATCGCCGGCAACAACTTTTATGTCAACGGCAAGCAGGTGTCAAGCTGCGAGGACCACAGCGTGAAGACGGTTGGAGCAAAGGGTAAAACCGGTGAGGCTTCCCCCGTTCATCTCCTCTCGACAACCATCGGCGACCAGCTGAAGATGGCTACCGACCAGAAAGCTAAGGTTGTGGGCGTGGCGCTGAAAGACCGTGCCGCCATTCTGCCCGCAGGACATGCTGCCGACGCTGCCTACTGGTACGACAAACCTTCGGGATGCTTCGTCACCAGCACCTATTATATGGAAAAGTTGCCCGACTGGATGCAGAAATTCAATAAGGAGAACGCCGTGCCGGGTAAGGAACTTAAGGTCAGCAGCGACGGCGTGACCGCCACGTTCAACCTCGCCAAGGCCATTCTGAAGAACGAGCAGATGGGCAAGCACGATGTCACCGACATGTTGTGCGTGAGCATCTCAAGCACCGACGCTGTAGGCCACCAGTATGGCACACGCGGCAAGGAGAACCAGGACGTCTACATGCGCTCAGACAAGGAGCTTGCCGCCTTCCTCACAGCTCTCGACGAGCAGGTGGGCAAGGGCAACTATCTGGTGGTGATGACCGCCGACCATGGTGGTGCCCATAACCCCAACCTTCTGAAGAAACACAAAATCCCCGCTGGCGGATGGGACGGCAAGGGTGCCATGAAGAAAGCCAACGAGGAGCTGGCAAAGCAGTTTGGCGTGCAGGGCAACCTCATCAAGGACATGCTTAACAACTTCTTTTATCTTGACCGTGAGCTCATTGAGGCCAACAAGCTCTCTTGGGACGACGTGAAGGCTGCTGCCATCAAGGAGCTGAAGAAAGATCCCGAGGCACAGTATGTTGTCGACATGGAGCACATCGCAACAAGCAACATGCCCGAGTTCTTGCGCGAGCGTGCCTTGAACGCCTACTGCCCCGGCCGCACAGGCGAGATAATGTTCATCACGCATCCTCAGGTGTTTACATGGCGCTTCGGCGACGATTATATCGGCACGACCCACAGCGCATGGAACCCCTACGACGCACATATCCCCTTGCTGTTCATGGGATGGAAGATTGGCCACGGAAACACCTACCAGCCCACCAAGATTGTGGACATGGCAGCCACGGTGTGCGCCCTGCTCAACATCCAGATGCCTAACGCTTGCATAGGCACAGCCATCCTGCCTGTGCTGGAGTCGACAAAGAAGTAGGTCTTCAACATACACTTTCGGGCGTCCTCGCTGGGGGCGCCTGTTTTTGTTTTTGATGGTTTCAGGTGTTTAATAACAAAACAAAAGGCAATAAGAACGATGAGTAACGGTAAAAACAGAGAGGCAGCCGAAAAAGGCTGTTTCAACAACTGGCTGCACGACATGACAGGAGCAGAGGGTGGGGGGCAGACCGGCCAGTTGCCCCGCGCTCTCGCCTTCGTTGCTGCCCGCCGCGTGGCTGCTTATGTGGAGCAGCACCCGGAGCTGACAGCGGGCGAGGTGTGCGGCAAGATGTATGGCGTGCTCGTTGTTGAGGCCCCTGGCGGGTGCCTTGCGTTCCTTGCTGCCCACTCGGGTCTGCTCGGTGGGCGTAACGACTGGCCGTTCTTCGTGCCGCCCGTCTTCGATGCGCAGCAGCCCGATGGCCATTTCAAGACCAAGGAGCGTGAGATCAGCGGCATGAACCGCCGCATAGCAGAGCTCATGCAACGCCCGCAGCTCTTCGAGGCACGGCAGCGTCTTGAGCAAGTGCGCCAACAGACCGACAGGGTGATAGCCCGGGAGCGAGAGGAGGTGAAGGCACGCAAGGCGCGGCGCGACACCATGCGTCGTGAGCAGCCGCAGATGGACGATGCCATGAAGGCCATGCTCATACGCGAGAGTCAGCACGACAAGGCGCAGCTCCGCCGTCTCATGAAAAGCTGTGAGGTCTCCGTGGCTGAACATCAAGAGGCTCTCGATGTCTTGGAGCGTGAGATCGCGGCTCTTAAGCGTGAGCGCCGCGAGGGTAGCGATGCCTTGCAGCGGTGGCTCTTCGACCAGTATGTCATGCTCAACGCCAAGGGCATGCGCCGCACGCTCATCGATATATTCGCCCGTTTCAACGGCACGCTGCCACCGGCAGGGGCTGGCGACTGTTGCGCTCCGAAGCTCCTACAGTTTGCTTATGCCCACAACCTGCGCCCCGTCTCCCTTGCCGAGTTTTGGCTTGGCGCCCCTCCTCCCACCGAGGTGCGCCGCCATCTACAGTTTTACCCTCCCTGTCGCAGCAAGTGTTATCCCATCCTGCAGTTTATTCTCCAGGGGCTCGATGCCCCGTTGCCTGGTGCCGAGGAGGTTTATCCGTTGAGAGAAGAGGGTGGGGTAACAACGAATGATGAAAAAGGCTCTCTTGATGATAAAGCCTCTATTGATACAAATGAAGCTCACGCAGATAAAGCCTCTTTTGACGATAATGGTTTCTTGGACGCGCAGGGTCATATATATAAGAAATGTGGCGCGTCCCTACATATTATATATGAGGATGAGCAGATGGCGGTGGTGTCGAAGCCGTCGGGCATGCTCAGCGTGCCAGGCAAGAGTTGCCGTCTGTCGGTAGAAAGCATTGTGCGCGAGCATTACGGCATAGCTGCCGATGTGCCTGTCATCGTTCACCGTCTCGATATGGACACCAGCGGACTGCTCCTCATCGCCCGCACCCGCGAGGCGCATAAGGCCTTGCAGCAGCAGTTTCTTGACCACACCGTCAGCAAGAGCTACCTCGCCTTGCTCGAAGGGGTGCCTCATGAAGGTTTGACAGGCGAGCATGTGGTGTGGCATTCGTCTCACACAGGCACGATAACGCTGCCGTTGCGTCCAGACCTCGATGACCGTCCGCGACAGCTCGTCGACTTTGTGCATGGCAAGCCCGCCGTCACCCGCTTCCGCCTGCTTAAGGTCATCGACGGGCATCAGCTCATAGCCCTCACGCCCGTCACGGGACGCACGCACCAGTTGCGCATGCACTGTGCCCACCACCTCGGCCTCAACTGCCCCATCTTGGGCGACCCGCTCTATGGCAACGCCATCGAACCGTCTGCCAACATTGCTCAACGTCTATACCTACATGCCGAACAGATAACGTTCCGACATCCATCTTCAGGAAAAATTGTCTCTATTGTCTTTAAAAACACGCAAGGAGAACGTTAAAGAAAATCCATTGAGAATGTCAAGGAGGCTTGATGGTCATCGCGCTCCGACCGAGGTACACACGTACCCCGACCGAGGTACACACGTATCCCGACCGAGGTACACATGTATCTCGACCGAGGTACACATATATCCCGACCGAGATCAGCATACACGCCGACCGAAACGCGCCGACTTCGGCTTGATTGACATCTATTTTTATGCCCCTTTTACAAACATTTTTATGCCCCTTTTGCAAACCGTGAGATGCTACCATTGGAAACAAGCTCTTGTGGGGTGCCGCTTATTATTTTTGACATCTCGTCTCCATTTGTCTCCTTCTCTTTCTCTTCCTCTTCCTTTTCCTCTTCCTCTTTTCCTTCCTCTTCCTCCTTCTTTTCCCCTCTCTCTCTCTCAAAAAGCCAGATGCGGTCGGCGGTTTGGAGGGCGAGGTCAAGATCGTGGGTGGAGAGGAGCACGGTCTTGTGCTCTTCGTGGGCGATGTTAAGGAGGAGCTGCATGACCTCCACCCTGCTTGGATAGTCGAGGAAAGCCGTCGGTTCGTCGAGGAGGACGACAGGCGTCTGTTGCGCCAACGCCTTGGCAATCATGACCTTCTGACGCTCACCGTCGCTGAGACTCGCCACCGTTCGGTCTGCCATCCACTCTATGCCGACAAGACGCAACGAGCGGGTCACGATGTTGCGGTCCTTACCGGAGAGACGCCCCCAGAAGCCCGTGAAGGGAGCACGCCCAGTGGCCACCATCTCCCACACCGTGGTACACATCACGTCGGGCCGGTCGGTGAGCACCACCGCCATGCGCTCTGCACGCTGACGTGGCGAAAGCGCCCGCACATCGTCGCCGCCAAGCAACACCGTGCCTTCGAGGGGCAACTGGAAGCCCGCGATGGTGCGCAGCAAGGTCGACTTGCCTGCGCCGTTAGCGCCAATGAGGCAGGTGAGCATGCCGTCATGCGCCTCTTCGTTGGCAGCGTGGTTGAGCTGTCTTGTGTGTCGGCCGTCGGGGTAGCCCACAACGAGGTTCTTGAGTGTTATCATCTTATTCTTGTTCTTTTGCGTTTTTTTTGTTGCTTCTTGAAATGCCTTATAGCTGCTTCTTGAAATGCCTTATGGCTTCTTCTTGAAATGCCTCCTGTGGCTGCTTCTTGCAACCCTCTTTCGCTTATTAAGCAAAATTATGATGCGAAGATACAAAAAAATCAGTACTTTTGCAGTCATGAATACGCCTATTCAAGCATTAATGCAGCAAAAAGCCCTCTTGCAGGTCGAATATGCCTGTGAGAAGGAGAGTTTCCGACGGCAGACGGAGGCCACAGGCATGGCACGCAAGGTGAAGCGTGGCGACGCGTGGTACCCGGTGACGGCGGGACGAAGCTATTATAACTCGCTCAATCAGCCCTGTGTGGAGATTGTGCGGCAACAGGATGACGACATTGAACACAACTTCGAGTTTGGACGCCCCGTGATGTTCTTCACCACCACCTCGGCACCCGTGAAGAACGAGCAGACCACCATCAGCTATCTGTCGTTCACCGCCACGGTGAGCTATGCCGACGGGGGACGCATGGTGGTGACGCTGCCCGACATGTCGAGGGCGGTGGAGCTGCAACAGTCTGGCGCACCGCTGGGTGTGCAACTGTCGTTTGACGAGACCTCCTACCGCCTGATGTTCGAGGCCCTCGACCGCGCCATGCGTGCCAAGGGCAACCGCCTGGCTTATCTGCGCGACCTCTTCTACACGCCGACGGTGAAACCCCAACATTTCGCTTTTGCGCCCATGCGCTTCCCGTGGCTCAACGCCACACAGGAGAAGGCGGTGAACGAGGTGCTGTGGACGAAAGACGTGATGGTGGTGCATGGCCCTCCAGGCACGGGCAAGACGACGACGCTCGTGGAGGCCATTCACGAGACGCTGCAAAGAGAGAGTCAGGTGCTGGTGTGTGCCCAGAGCAACATGGCGGTCGACTGGATTGCCGAGAAGCTCGTTGACCGTGGCATCTCGGTCTTGCGCATAGGCAACCCCACAAGGGTCAACGACAAGATGCTGTCGTTCACCTATGAGCGGCGCTTCGAGGCACATCCCGACTATCCGCAGCTGTGGAGCCTGCGCAAGGCCATGCGCGAGCTGCGGTCGCAACGCAAACGCTCTGACAGCTGGCACCAGAAGATGGAACGTCTGAAGAGCCGTGCCACCGAGCTGGAGCTGCGCATCAACGCCGAGCTGTTTGGCGAGGCGCGTGTCATAGCCTCCACGCTCACGGGAGCAGCCAACCGGCTGCTGGACGGCATGAAGTTTGGGACGCTGTTCATCGACGAGGCGGCACAGGCTCTGGAGGCTGCCTGCTGGATTCCCATGCGCCGCACCACGCGTGTGGTGTTTGCAGGCGACCATTGTCAGTTGCCACCGACGGTGAAGAGCATCGCCGCCCTGCGCGGCGGACTGGGCAAGACGCTCATGGAGCGCATCGTGGAGAACCACCCCGAGGTGGTGACGCTGCTGGGCGTGCAGTATCGCATGAACGAGCACATCATGAAGTTTTCGAGCGACTGGTTCTACGGCGGCAAGGTGCAGACGGCGCCTGAGGTCAAGAACCGCGGCATACTCGACTATGACGAGCCGATGCAATGGATCGACACGTCGCTCACGGGGGCAAAGGAAGAGTTTGTGGGCGAGAGCTTCGGACGCATAAACAAGCAAGAGGCACAGCTCACCATCGACAACCTGCGCTCCTATTATGCAAAGATCGGGCGCACACGGGCGCTCGACGAGCGGATCGACGTGGGTGTGATCTCGCCTTACAGGGCTCAAGTTCAGTATCTGCGCCAGCTGATACGCCGTGACGACGAGCTGCGCCCCCTGCGCCGTCTCATCACCGTCAACACGGTGGACGGCTTTCAAGGTCAGGAGCGCGACGTGATAATAATATCTCTCGTGCGTGCCAATGACGACGGGCAGATTGGCTTCCTCTCCGACCTGCGGCGCATGAACGTGGCAATAACGCGAGCCCGCATGAAACTGATTATCCTTGGCAACGCCGCGACAATGACGAAGCACGGCTTCTACAAGAAGCTGTTCCAGTTTTGCGGACATGATGACGAGGCTTTGACGGAAGAATAAGCAATCTTTTGCAAAGGTTTATATTTACATCGCGCTTCGCGCTCGTTGCTTTTTGAACATTAATTATCATTAATAACCCATTAATTATCATTAATATACGCGCTACGCGCGAAAATTGATGTTTCATTAATGTTCAATTAACGGAAATTAATGTTTAAAAAATGCGCGAAGCGCAAAAATAATATTTTATCGTTCTATTATACCCATCGTTAGATGTCATTTAAATTCGTAATTGATTGACAGGGAATTTGCTGCGTATTTGTAAAAGTTAAAAAAAAACAAAAAGACCAATGTTACAACGCGATTATATCATGCGGTTGATCCGCGAATTTATGGCTGCCCTTCAGCTCTTGCTCGAAGGCAAAGACCTTGAGCACCGGCGCGAGGAGCTGAAGAAGCTCTATGAGCAATATATCGGCCCCTATGAGCTTTATCACAACGCCACGATAGATGTGGCGATGCGTGCCCTCGCCTCCTATGACGAGGGGCAACGGCTGGAGCGCATGGAGATGCTCGCCGAGCTCTATTATGCCGAGGCCGACACCGTGACGGGTCCCGACCGCAACTTCTTGCTCGACAAGGCGTTCAACCTCTTCTCTTTTATAGAGCGAAACGGCAAGACGTTCTCCATGGACCGGCGTTATAAGATGGCTCTCATTGAACAGAGACTGAAAAAATGCAGTGGCAAAACTCGCTGTGAATAAAAAAATTAGTAATTTTGCACATTGTTACACGCAAAGCTCCGTCGCCGAGCTTAAAAAGCATGGCTTTGATGCCTTGGCGAGCGGCAAGCGACGCATAACATCATTGGCAAGATAAAAACAAAAAAACAAGAACATAAATGGAAGAAAAGAATTTTAAACGCACCACCGTGACAGCGGCTCTGCCTTATGCCAACGGAGGTGTGCATATCGGCCACTTGGCTGGCGTGTATGTGCCTGCCGATATCTATGTGCGCTACCTGCGCCTGAAGAACCAGGACGTTATGTTTATCGGCGGAAGCGATGAGCACGGCGTGCCTGTGACCATACGTGCACGCAAGGAGGGCATCACCGTTCAGGAGGTGGTTGACCGCTACCACAACCTTATCAAGAAATCGTTTGAAGAGTTCGGCATCTCGTTCGACATCTATAGCCGCACCACATCGAAGGTGCACAACAAGTTTGCAAGCGACTTCTTCCGCACTCTCTACGACAAGCACGAGCTGGTGGAGAAGACCGAGGAGCAGTTCTGCGACGAGGTGACGGGCGAGTTTCTTACCGACCGCAACATCGTGGGCACCTGTCCGCGCTGCGGCGCTGAGGGCGCTTACGGCGACCAGTGTGAGAAGTGTGGCGCCACACTCTCACCCGAGGAGCTTATCAACCCCACAAACAAGAACAACCCGGGCCACGGACTGGTGAAGAAGGCAACCAAAAACTGGTATCTGCCGCTCAACAACTATCAGGACTGGCTGAAGCAGTGGATCCTTGAAGACCACAAAGAGTGGCGTCCCAACGTCTACGGCCAGTGCAAGTCGTGGCTCGACATGGACCTCCAGCCC
>ERZ779660.256-NODE-256-length-32312-cov-2.321977_pt1 | contig 32312 bp, 29 predicted proteins | sample MGYA00511906_ERZ779660 | MGnify/ENA primary metagenome ERZ779660 (study PRJEB29588, sample SAMEA2156906) | human gut metagenome | biome: human gut; feature: human-associated habitat; material: faeces | place: Denmark | collected 2008/2010 ... | reverse complement strand
CACCGTCCTGCGGCGGTTTGTGGAGATCGTCATTGACCCGCAGACCGCAAACGGCTGGCAGCAGAATGACAGCGGCCAGTGGAGCTATTACAGAAATGGGAAGCCGGTGAAGGGCCGGCTCTCAGACGACCAGAAGTGGTACTGGCTGGACAAGGCTACCGGAATGATGTTTGCCGGCGGCTGGAAGCAGATTGACGGAAAGTGGTACTACTTCTACACAGACGGGACGATGGCGGTGAATACCACCATTGACGGATATACCATCGGCTCGGATGGTGCAAGAAAGTAACCTACAATAAAAAACGATTTGCCCGTATATCAGCGGACAAAGATAAACGCGGTCGGGTATCAAGAAACCCCACCGCGTTTATTTTTTCTCTTGAAGTGATGAAAAAATAGGAAGCTGGCGTCAATTAAACTGCCAGCTTCCCAATGTGAAAAGGTGTATCCCTAAAGCTTATGTACTAAGCTTTAGTTATATGTTTGCAATTTTTGTGCCCTTCACCGAATCTGTTCAATGGAAGATCCGCATCATTCCGAACACACGTCCAATCACCTGGCAGTCGTCTACGATGATCGGGTCCATCGTATCGTTTTCCGGCTGCAGACGGATGTGATCCTTTTCTTTATAGAAACGTTTTACTGTAGCAGAGTCATCGATCAGCGCAACCACGATCTGTCCGTTATAGGCTTCCTGACAACACTGTACAAAAATCTGGTCGCCATCCAGAATCCCGGCATTTATCATAGAATCGCCGCGGACATTCAACACAAAGCACGGCTCACCGGTCGGCACGGATTCTGCCGGAATCGGAAGATAGCTTTCGATATTTTCTTCGGCAAGGATCGGCTGTCCAGCTGCAACATTGCCGACAACCGGAAGGCTCGTCATCTCTGTGCGAACAGCCTGAAAGCTGTCGTCTGTGATCTCAATCGCGCGCGGCTTAGTCGGGTCCCTGCGGATATATCCGTTCTTCTCCAGCGTCTCCAAATGAGAATGAACGGAAGACGTGGATTTTAAATGAACTGCCTCGCAGATCTCACGAACTGCCGGCGGATATCCCTTTTTTAAAATTTCTTCTTTTATATAATCAAGAATTTCCTGCTGTTTTGCAGTGATCTTTCTCTGTGCCATAGAAAAATTCCTTTCTGCATTTTAATGTAAATTCAGTATAACATACCCCTGATAAAAAAGCAAACATACATTCCGAAGAAGTGTTCGATTTTTACCGTTTCCTGTTGACATTCGAAAGTACGTTCGATATAATCCATGTATAGAAACATATGTTCGAAACCGTATGTTCGATTGTATTCAGGAGGGGATTTCTATGAACACAACATACAGCACCTATTTTCAGACCGCCAGAGCAGTAGCAGCATATCAGGAGCGTTCCTATCGCAACCACCTGCGCAGGACCAGACAACTGACCAAACGGATCTTTTTCAGCCTTGCAGCAACCCTTATCGCGGTCTTTATCGGTATTTTGACAACCGGATTTTTATCCAGAGCGCAGGCATCCTCCGAACCTGTCCATTATAAGTATTTCCGCAGCATTATGGTATATTCGGGAGATACGCTTTCCGCTATTTCCAGCCGCTATATGGATAATCATTATACATCTGTCCAGGATTATATCGACGAGGTCTGCGAAATGAATCACTTACAGGATGCAGACGATATCCACGCCGGAGATTATCTGATCATTCCATACTACAGCACGGATTTTCACTGAACGGTTCCGTCACATTTTTCGGAAATCATTCTGCTGATACCTGCTATTAGGGCACATATTTTCAAAACTTTAGATTTTCTTTCGTTTTTATGCCGCTTTTTTCTAAGCTCTTTTGCGTATCGTAAAGTTTGTCCGAAAGTTTGCTTTCCCGGGACGCGGATGCTATACTGATAGGACATATGTCAGGCAGGCGATCTGAACACTATTTTTACTATCAGGCGCCATACAAAAGAGGGGAGTTTAAAGCTGCAATGGATAAGAATCATATTCTGATCGTAGAAGATGACGCCGATATCCGTTCCGGAATCGAGATTTATTTAAAAAACCAGGGATATGACGTATCTCAGGCAGGCGATGGAATCGAGGGTCTGGCGGTCATTGAAAAAGAAGAAATTGATCTTGCAATCGTAGATATCATGATGCCGCGCATGGACGGCATTACAATGATGATGAAGGTGCGGGAAAAGGGCTATGATTTCCCGGTGATTATGCTTTCCGCCAAATCAGAAGAGGTCGATAAGATCATGGGCTTAAATATGGGTGCTGACGACTACATCACAAAGCCGTTTACGCCCTTGGAGCTTTTGGCGCGTGTCAATTCCCACCTGCGACGCTATAACCGTTACCGGGAAGCGATCGCATCGGCTGAACCGGTCAAGGATACTTACCATGTGCTGGGCGGAATCGAATTGAACGAAGAGACTGTAGAAGTCTTTGTTGATGGTGCACCGGTGCGCCTGACGCCCATTGAGTTTAAAATCCTGTTGCTTTTGATGCGCAATCCCGGACGTGTTTTTTCCGCAGACGAAATTTACGAACGCATCTGGAATGAAAAAGCGGTCAATACTGACACGATTATGGTTCATGTCCGTAAAATCCGAGAAAAAATAGAAATCGATCCGAAGAATCCGAAATATTTAAAGGTGGTGTGGGGTGTTGGTTACAAAATGGAAAAACAGTAGTCCAAAGGCAAAAAGCGTTACAGTGATGCTTGTCATCCTCCTGTCTTTGACGCTCTGTCTGATGGCGTTTCTGCCGTTCTTTCAAACGCGTGCGGCCAGCGAATTTTCCACTCCGCTGACGGAAATGTCCTTTATCGAACAGCTTTATCAGAGCAACTATATTCAATATAAATACCTGAAAGAAAAGACCGATCAGAAAAACTGGTCTTATTCCGATCTGTATCTGACGATCGACTATCTGGGGAACCGTGAATCAGGTGATCCTGCATTTTCTGCCTCTTCAGCAACTTATCAGATCGCTGACAGAATCTCTTCCGACGATTCATCTGACACCCCTGTTTCTGACGGTGATCTGGAAGAAGCCCTGTATAATGTATTTCTGTCACAGATTGATGAAATGAAGGCGGGTGCAGAGAAACTGACGCAATATGTCGATTACTGTGCACAGGATACTGCTTCCGGTACGCAAATCGGAAACAGCAGTGTTTCTGAACTGACTGCGCTTTTAAACGGACAAACCTCGACAGAGCATCCGTCCTATATTTATTATGCAGTTATCGAATATGATGCCGCCGGACATGTCAGCAGCTGCCGCGCTTATTTTGGCGACGAGTCCGACAGTTTTTTAAAAAAGCTGGAAACTGCCGGAAGAGAACAGTATTTTCAGCAGTTTTCTGATGACTCCGACAGCCTTTTGTTAGATTTCGATTCAGACTCTGGCCAGACTTACCGTTACCGTGTTTCGCTTTCCGGTCCTTCGAATATGCGGATCATTTATGCCATCACCCAACAGCAGTATCAGAAGATTCTTTCTTCCCGGGATCTGTTCATGAGCGATACCAATTACGATAGCCTCCAGTATCAGAGCTATTGTGCCGCCGGGGTTCCCCACGTGCTGATCGGTTTTTTTGCTGCAGCATTCCTGTTCGGTGGTTTTATGGTTCTCTTGTTTGAAAAAAGAGGTTACTGTATCCGCAGCTTTTCCATCTGCCAGCTTCCGATCGAGATAGCAGCAGTGCTTCTCTGTCTGTTTTTTCAGGGACCCTATTTCCTGACTCATCTGATCTGCGGCGTTCAGCAAGGACAGCTCTTTCCGAACCTGACAAAGCATGTTCTTTCGCCGCTGCATTTGTCCGGGACGCTGTATCTGTTTTTGGCGATTGTTTTTTTCCTTTGCTTTTTCGTCGCCTTTCTTCTCGGCACGATTGCAGCAGGCTGCCTGCGCAGCAAACAGGAGTTTCGCGAGCACAGCCTGATAATCCGCTACTGGCGCAGGATTATGAATGCCTGGAACCGGTTCTATCAGGAGCTTGTCAGCTTCGATATCGGCACAGACGCCAAGAAAATGATTTCCAAATTGGTCATCGTCAATTTTATTATCCTGTTTGTCATTACGTTTTTCTGGGTATGGGGCTTTGTTCCACTGTTGATTTACTCCCTGATTATCTATTTCCTGCTCAAAAAATACGTCTATGACATACAAACCAAATATCAGAACCTCCTGCGCGCGACCAGCTCGATCGCAAGAGGGGATTTCGATACCGCTTTTTCAGAAGACTTCGGCGTTTTCGAAAGCTATAAAAAAGAGCTTTTACAAATTCAGACTGATTTCAAGAAAGCGGTAGAAGAAGAGGTCAAGAGCCAACGGATGAAGTCCGAGCTGATCACCAACGTATCTCATGATCTAAAGACGCCGCTGACTGCAATCATTACCTATATCAACCTGTTAAAGGAGCCGGGGCTTACCCAAAAACAGCAGCAGGAATATCTCGATACGCTGGACAAAAAGGCGCTCCGCTTAAAGGTACTGATCGAAGATCTGTTCGAAATCAGCAAGGCAACTACCAATAACGTTACCCTGCATTACGACAATGTCGATATCTGCAACCTGCTTCGGCAGTGCTATCTGGAATATGAAGACCGCATGCAGGAAAAGAATCTGACGTTCAAATTTCAGCTGCCGGAAGAAAAAGTAATTTTGCGGCTTGACCCGCAAAAGACGTTTCGTATTTTTGATAACCTTTATACCAACATCAGCAAATATGCCATGCCATCCACGCGCGTCTATGTTACCGTGACCGACAGCGCATCCGAAACGCAGATTGCGATCCGAAACATTTCCCAGATGGAGCTGACCGTCTCCGGAGAAGAGTTGACCGAACGTTTCGTCCGCGGAGACGGCTCCCGCAACACAGAGGGAAGCGGACTTGGTCTCGCCATCGCAAGAAGCTTTACTGAGCTGCAGCACGGCACAATGCAGATTCTTCTCGATGGCGATCTGTTCAAGGCGATTCTGACCTTCCGCAAGCCGGGCGCTGAACCGAACGATAACCGATCGAAACACCTGGATACCGCACATTCTGCAAACGCCAATTTATCTGGAAATTTAAATTGCCCCGGCGCTGCAGACAATCCTGCAGAGGGTATCGAACCACCTCCGATTTATCGCCCAAGCCGATGGAGAAGCGATAAAAACCTTCGCAAGCACGGGCAGAAAAAGTAACAAGAGAACGAAAAAACGGTCGCTCAGTCCAACACTGGAAGAGTGACCGTTTTCGATTCCACACAATAGATTGCACGCGTTACAAGTCAACGAAAAATCATAACTCCCGTAATTTTACTGTTTTGGCAGCTTTCCGTTTATGATCGTCCTTCATCGCAGCGTAATGCTTCCGTGTGGTATTGACATCCTTATGTCCCAGAACGTCTGCAACGAGGTAAATATCCCCGGTTTCCTGATACAACGTCGTGCCGTAGGTGGAACGGAGCTTATGAGGCGTGATCTTTTTTGTCGTTGTGACGAGAGAAGCGTATTTTTTGACCAGATTTTCCACGCTGCGCACCGCCATGCGCCGGTTCTGCAGGGATAAAAATAATGCATCCTCGTGGCCACTCATCGGAATCATATGTTTGCGTTGATCCAGGTAGGAGAGAAGTGCTTCCTCCACCTCTTCCCCAAAATAGACGACGTCCTCGTATCCACCCTTGCGTCGCACCTTGATTGCGAGATTATCAAAATCTACGTCGCTGATATCCAGACCGACACACTCCGACACACGAATACCGGTTCCCAGCAAAAGTGTCAAAAGCGCAAGATCGCGCACCTTCGTCTTATCGTGGAACTTCATCTGACTTTTGGTCATTTTTGTGCCGTCCTCCACCTGGTCAAGCAGAATTGCGACCTCGTTGGGGTCCAGACGCACGATTTCCTTGTCATGGAGCTTCGGCATTGGCACTAAGGACGCAGGATTGCTTTTAATCTGTTCGTCCCGGAAAAAATAATTATAAAACGAGCGCAGGGAAGCGAGCTTGCGGCGTTTCCCGCGTTCATCGTTGGTATATTCCGTACCGTCGTCTTTGACATAATACGAAAGATATTCCAGATATTCCTCGATATCCGCCTTTGTGATCTGATCCAGAACTGACAGCGGAAACTCCGTGATATCCATCTTCGAAAGCACGCTGTTATTTTTGTGCAGAAACTCAAAAAAGACACCGAGGTCATACGCATAGGCAAGCCGCGTGCGGGGCGCGGTCGTCTGCTCGATTCCACGGAAATACTGGCGACAGAAACGCGGCAGCTCTTCCTGCAGCTTTCGCAGCTGGAGGATATTTTCCTTTGCAGTTTCATCATGGTAATTGTTACTGTTTTTCATGTACCCTCCATTCCGCAAGACCACTCTGAACCGCAGTGAACATTCGATCCTTCACACCCGGATTTTCCAGGTTCAGCTGACGCAGCAGCTGCTTGACATATTCTCTGCGAGTATGTCCGTCTGCAGGGCAGGGACTTTTGACAACCGGAACATCATGCTTATGGACAAATCCGATCACATCCGCTTCCTTCATATAAACGAGCGGACGTATCACCGTCAGATTCATCCGATCCAGAAAAGTGACAGGGGCAAATGTATGGAAGCGCCCTTCATAAATCAAAGACAGCATCAGCGTCTCCACGACATCGTCCTTGTGGTGTGCATAAGCAATTTTGTTGCAGCCTGCCCCACGGATCGCTTCATTTAATGCGCCTTTCCGCATTTTTGCGCACAGTGCGCAGGGATTTTTTTCTTTCCGTTGGTCAAATACGATCGAAGCGATCTGCGTCGGCACAATTGTATACGGGACATCCAGCTCTTTACAGAGTGCCTCTATTTTGCCCAAATTTAAGTTTTCAAAGCCAAGGTCGACAGTTACCGCATGCAGTTCAAAGGGATGCGGATAAAAGCGTCTGAGCATGCTCAGCGCATAAAGAAGCGTCAGGGAATCCTTTCCACCGGAAATCCCGACTGCGATTTTGTCTCCGTCTTGAATCATTTCATAATCGTCGGCGGCTCGCCGCACCTGGCTCAATACCTGTTGTAACGTCATGCTGTTTCCTCGTTTCATAGTTACCGGCGTCTGCACGCCGGAATGGTTTTCTCATCCTGATTTTCCTTTTGACAGTATACTATTTTTTCTTTCTTTTTGCAAAGAGACCGCAGTGATTCATACCGGATTTGGATCGATCCTAGGTTTCTATCGGGATTCGCCTTGAAAAAAAGTGCTCGACAGAGTAAACTAATAGAATATCCAATCATGATAAAGGAGCAGGTGCATGCAGGAAATCAAATGTCCCAAATGCGGCGAAGTCTTTCAGGTAGACGAATCCGGCTATGCGGCGATCGTCAGACAGGTCCGTGATAAAGAATTTGAGAAAGAGCTTTCCGAGCGTAAAGCGCTATATCTTTCTGAAAAAGAAAACGCTGTCCTTCTGGCGCAGACCCAGACGAGACAGGAGCTGGCGGAGGAAATTTCCCGGCTGCAGGCAAAGCTTGCGACAGCAGAGAGCGCACGGCAGCTGGCAGAGGCAGACGCCCGTTCCCGGCAGGAAAAGCTTTTGTCTGAACAGGAAAAGGCTCTGTCCCAAAAGGACGCTCAGATCAGCCTTTTAAATGCCAAAATCACATCTGTACAGGAAACTGCGGACAAGGATATCGCCCTGGCGGTTTCCAAAGCAGCTGCCCAGAAAGAAAAGCAGATCAACGAAATGGACCGGCAGATTTATGACCTGACCGGCAAAATAGAACATGCAAAGCAGGAAACCCGGCTCCGAGAGCAAAATATTAAGGAGCAGTACGAAGAGCGCCTCCGCATGAAGGACGAGGAAATCGCCTATTATAAGGATTTCAAGGCGCGCCAGTCCACCAAAATGATCGGAGAAAGCTTAGAGCAACACTGTGAGACAGAATTCAACAAGCTGCGCGCAACCGGTTTCCAGAATGCATACTTTGAAAAGGACAACGATGCCAGAACCGGCAGCAAGGGCGATTATATTTATAAAGAAACGGATCCGGACGGAATCGAATTTATTTCCATCATGTTTGAAATGAAAAACGAGATGGATGAAACCGCAACGAAAAAGAAAAATGAAGATTTTTTCAAGGAGCTGGATAAGGACCGGCGCGAGAAAGACTGCGAATACGCCGTTTTAGTGTCCATGCTGGAGCCAGACAGCGAGCTGTATAACACCGGCATCGTGGACGTTTCCTATCGATATCCGAAGATGTATGTGATCCGTCCGCAGTTTTTTATCCCGATGATCACGCTGCTGCGCAATGCTTCTCTGAATGCGCTGCGGTATAAGCAGGAGCTTGCTGTCATCAAAAATCAGAATATTGACATTTCCCATTTTGAGGAAGATATGAATGATTTTAAAGAGAAATTCAATCGGAATTTCCGTCTGGCGAGTGAACGGTTTCACCGCGCGATCGATGAAATCGACAAAACGATCGACCATCTTCAGAAGACAAAGGAGGCCCTGCTTTCTTCTGAAAACAACCTGCGGCTCGCAAACAACAAGGCGGAAGATCTGAGCATCAAGCGCCTTACGAAAAACAACCCGACGATGAAAGCGAAATTCGACGAGCTTTCTTCGCATGACGGAAAGGAGAGTACTTGACATGAAATTTCGCTGGGAAAAAAAATATCTATACTGGGGCGTAACGGCGCTTCTGGTTGTAATCGGCGGGCTGCTCGCCTATTATCTGATCTTTCACGGCGGCAACTTTAAAGATCATCTGCAGAATCTGCTGCACATCTGCATGCCGATTCTGGACGGCTTTATTCTGGCATGGCTGATGTGTCCGCTGGTAAACGCCATCGAGCATTTTGCATTGTATCCCGCCAGAGACTGGCTGATTTCCCAAAAACCGTCCTTACAGAAAAAAAAGAAACAGCTGACCAGCTATTGCCGCGGCATTTCGATCGTCCTGACGCTGTGCTTTGTCCTGTTTTTGGTGTACGGATTTTTCAGAGTTGTAATTCCGCAGATCATTGGAAGCATCCAAAGTATTGCCGGTCAGTTCCCCAGCTATGTAAAAAACGTCAGTGACTGGGCAGAAAAACTGCTCGCTGATAATCCAGACATCGAAACGACTGTATCCGATCTGATCGATCATTATTCGACAGATCTTGAAAACTTCCTCAATAAAACCATGATGCCTCAGATCAATGCCATCGTGAAAACAGTCTCCCTAAGCATGTTAAGCTTTGCGAAGGCAGTCTGGAACCTCGTTATCGGACTGATCATTTCCATCTATCTGCTTGCCAGTAAGGAACGCTTTGTCAGCCAGGGGAAGAAGCTTTTATACGCTTTCTGGGATACCAGACAGGCTAATGTAATTATGGAAGACTTCCGTCTGATCGATTCCACCTTTGGCGGATTTATCAGTGGGAAAATTTTGGATTCAGCCATCATCGGTGTTCTCTGCTTTGTTGTTGTCAGCATCATGAAAATGCCATATCCAATGCTGATCAGCGTCATAGTCGGCGTTACCAACATTATTCCGTTCTTTGGTCCGTTTATCGGAGCCGTACCCTGTGCATTGCTTATTTTAATGGTCAATCCGATGCAATGCCTGTATTTTATCATCTTCATCTGGATTTTGCAGCAGTTTGACGGCAACTTCCTTGGGCCTAAGATTCTTGGCGATTCCACCGGTCTTTCCGGGTTCTGGATTATTTTTTCCATCACCATCTTCAGTGGTCTCATGGGTGTACCAGGCATGATTCTCGGTGTTCCGATCTTTGCTGTTTTTTATGCGCTGATCAAGCGCTACGTCAACCGCAGTTTGCAAAAAAAAGGCATGTCCGATAAAACAGAAGAGTACCAGACACTGGATTATGTCGATGTCCAGACCGGCAGCTTTATTTCTAAACCGGAAGATAAGCCCGCGAGACATCGCAAGAAACAGTTTTCGTTCCGGAATTTTAAAGAAGATTTGAAGACGTTTATTCCGCACCCTGCAGAACATCCGGACGAAAAAGCGCAAACAACTTCGGATAACGCTGCGCCAGCCGTAGAATCCAATCGAAAAACAGAAGATTCGAGTTCGGAACAAAGCAAAAAATAATCCGGCTTGTTTTATTGTTATTTTATTCACAATGTTTGTTAAAAATTTAAAATAAACCTCAGAAGGATGATTACCTATGAAATTTGTTATTCAATGTACTACACAGGCAAGCGTTACAATCGACCAGAAGCTATATTCTGAAATTGGAAAAGGCTTCCTCGTCCTGATCGGAATCTGTGACGAGGACACAAAAGAAACAGCAGACAAAATGGTTCGCAAGCTGATCGGAATGCGGATTTTTTCGGATGAAAACGGGAAAACGAACCTCGCGTTAAAAGATGTCGACGGACAGCTTCTTTTGGTTTCCCAATTTACCCTGTACGCGGACTGCAAAAAAGGCAACCGGCCGTCCTTTGTCAAAGCCGGATCACCACAGCATGCAAACGAGCTTTACGAATACATCATCGACGCCTGCAAAAAGGAAGTTCCCGTCGTGAAAACCGGCGTATTCGGTGCGGAAATGGAGGTCGCGCTGATCAATGACGGACCATTTACAATCATTCTGGATTCAAAAGACCTGGCGTGAGCATATAAACATTATAAAGCGGATTCCAGATATGTGACATATAAGATGGTAAATAATAAGACATAAATTGCAGACATTTAAATATTTAAATTACAGATTTTAATTATAATTGGAAATTACAGAATCTACGAAAAAAAGCGAAAAACCCAGGAGGCAATCATCTGCGTCAGCGGATATATGCCTCCTGAACTCATTTTTATCAAGCACCCCGCAAGTTTAACGAATTAGTTAGCACCGAAGCAAAAACATATTTTTCTGCGAAATCCCAGAAAGAAGTTCTAACTATTTTTTATCAAACACCAGCAAGTTTAACGAATTAGTTAGCACCGAGCAAAAACATATTTGTCATTTTAACCTCAATCAGTACAAAGTACGAATTCATAAATGACGAATTTACGTGTATTTTAAGAATATGGATTCTACATTGTACATTTTCTAGGTTTAAAAATCAAATCTAAAGATTGCACAAAGTATGCGATTTAACCCTCAAACGGTACAAAATAGTTATTTTAAATCTGAACTTGTACAAAAATGTCAATAAGCATCAGACGTTGATTGATGACTTTAAAAAGAATCTGACAGAAACTGTAGAAAAGCACATCAAGGAAGCTGAACAGGACGTTGTTAAGACCGTTGAAACGGATAAGAGAGAAGTGAAGAGAACGATTGAAGATGATATCAAAGATCATCTGAGAGGATTCTCACATACCATTCCTTCATTTTTTTATAGCCTACGGAAACGACGGAAATATAATTACCCTTGCAACATTTGACCTTATTGTACCGGATGAGGTATTTGAGGAAGTAACCAGCAGTATTACCCTTACGGATTTCCGTTTCCTTCGTGATAGCGGTGATCACACAGATCAGAGTACAAATGAGCAGAGGCATTTTGAAGGACACCTTTTTGATCCTATCGTAATCGATGATTCTGTTAAGGAGTTTTTGAACAAGAAAAAGTAACTCAACCATATTTTTAAGGAAAAAGCGGAGCCGTTTATGCATTGCATATATGGCTTCGCTTTTCTAAACTAGAGATTGATACATGCAAACATATATTCTGCAGGACCTCTTGCGCAGAAGGTGAAAATAGTATACTATTATATAAAGGTACATTGATACAGACGTTCCCTAAAAACATCTGTTGAAGCCGGAAAACGGTAGATACAGATGCTTTTTTTGAACAGAGTATTATTGTTTTATACAGAAAAAAAGCATTGATGCTGAGCCTACCAAACTTCACATCCATGCTTCAAACTTTTTCCGGACAGCTAGAAATAACTGCCTTTCTTTTGTTTACTTTATTTTAGCACCATTTATAGAGTAAGTCAATATAAAAGGCACGATTGAAACCGCCTCCGGAATTCACAGAAAATGGAGGTTATCGTGACAACTGAATATCGTTATACTAAACCTATCAACATGCAGCGTAGTACACACTACGGAAATAACTACTATGTGATTCCATCGCGCAAGCTGAATCGAAACGTCATTGCATTCAGCTTTCTTGAATATGCAAATATCCTTACGCTCGAAATGAATTCTCGTGTTGAATATTACTGTGAGCAGCCATGCACGGTCGATGTATACGTTGATGGCAAGAAATTCACCACGACATTTGATGTATACGTGGTGTACACGGACGGACGCGAAGAGATGCAAGAGGTTAAGTATCGTACCGAATACAACGGTAAGGACGAGAAGGGTGAACGTGATCGCGCACAGGTCGAGAAGCAGAGACTCTGGTGTAGACAGAATTCTATCGACCACGCATTACGGACGGACAACATTATTATGCCGGGAAATTTCACGATTCGCAACCTTGAATGGATTGCGGCGAAAGCAAGGCGTATATCAAATACAAATGAAACAGCACGCAAACTTCTTCGAAATTATCTTGGCAAAGCCGGAAACATTACCATCGGACAGCTTTATTCAAGTGGAAATATCACAGATCAGGATGGACTTAATATCCTCGCTGATATGTTTTATCGCGGGGAAATCTTCTTTGATGATATTGACGGAGCTGTAATCTCGAATAGGACGGAGGTGTCCGTATAATGGCCTGCAAGAAATTTAATTTAATGGAATTGCAGAAAATCCGTGAATCATGGCAGGATATTCCAGTTGAAGCAGTCCCGGAGTCAAAGCGAAAGGTGTTTTCGGACCGTAAGAATGCCGTAGATATGTATATTAAAGGTGTTAGCGTCAAAGATATCTATGCCGCTACTGGAATACGGCATACACACATATCACCAATGATAGAGAGATGTCTCGCCATTAACAAAAAAGGCGAATATTACGGATATAGTGCGCTTATCCCACGTGTAAAGATAGGTAATTCCGATAACGAAATAAGTACAAATCGAGAATTCTCTAATTTACTTCTAAAATATCCGACGCTTGTCGATTATATCGCGGGATGCTGGCATGGTAATAGAAAGTACACGACAGAAACGCACATGAATCTTACAACACTTCATAGAGATTATTTTTTAAAGGAGTGTGAACGTTTAGGTATCCAGGATTACGAATACCCGTTTAATACGGTAAATCTTGCATATAATTCGTTACGAAAGTACGTTCTGAACTTTAGTAATATCGATGCTGCGGCACGAGCGAAACGAAGCTCGAAAGACGAAGCTCAGAAGCTTATGTCAACTGGAATCGGGGAACGTTATACCAGCGTATCCATCATCCCTTTCTCTGAAGTTCAGGTTGATGGTCATATCATTGATCTTCTATATACCGTGGAATTTACGGAAAATGACGGGACGGTATCAAAGAACATCGCAACAAGAGCGTGGTTTCTTCCTGTATTTGATACAGCGACACGATGCGTGATCGGATATTCCATATCACAGGAGTTTAACTATAACCAGTACGATGTGATCCGCGCCGTGAGAAATGCGATCCTTCCGCATGAGAGAATGGAACTTACGGTCCCAGGGCTTTCATACCCTGAGAACGGTGGGTTCCCGTCAGAAGCATTACCAGAGACAAAGTATGCATACTTTGACCGTATCATGCTGGATAATGCGAAAGCTCATTTAGCAGATCATGTAATTGACAGGATGACGAGAATTCTGAAAACGGCTATGGATTTTGGCTCCGTTGCAACGCCGGAAACAAGAGGTATCGTAGAGAGATTTTTTGGTTCACTCGAAACAAGAGGATTCCATAAGATGAGCATGACAACTGGAAGCTCCATTCGAGACTTAAAGCGGAAAAATGCGGAGAAGAAAGCATTAGAGTCCGGTATTACATTTGACCTCATTTGCGAGTTACTGGAAGTGCTAGTTGCGCGGTATAACAACACACCGCACAGCGGAATCGGCAATAAGACACCTCTTGAATGTATGGAGCGTCGTATTCGAGGAGCTGGATTAAAGCCGTCGATTGCTGATAAGGATACTATTTTGGAGGTCGAGAAACTCGAAAACCAAGTGGTTGAAAGAGTAGTTCGCGGCGGAAAGAATGGTAAGCGGGCATACGTGACTTATGAAGGCGCAGAATACAGGGGTGAGGCTTTATCCTTCGGAGATCGTTACATTGGACATAAGGTTATGCTGGAAGTTTCACCGTATGATATCAGTACGGTTGATGCATATGACGAAGATGGAACATACATCGGCACACTGAAGGCAAGAGGCGAATTCGGTACGAAGTCGCATTCCCTTAAAACACGGAAGCAGGCAAGGCAGTATGCCCGCGAACGTCATCGTGAAAAAGCTGAGTTCGATACACCGATCACAGCGCTTACGCAGCATCTTGATGAGCAGGCGAAGGCATCCAAACGTTCAGCAACAAGGGGAGATATTGTGCGTCGGGAGATGGGTGAAGAGGAGCCGTCGAAGCGTGTAAACAGAACAGTGGCTGTCACTCCCATGGAGATCGGACGCACCTTAAATGATAAAGCAGATAATTCAAGAATGCCAACGAGTGAAGAACTTGAGTGTATGACGCAGAAAGAATTAGTGGAACGTTTATTTGGGAGGACGTGATGGATAAGAGAACATCGGATAATAAGGATTACTGTACGAATGAACTGACGATGACAAAGCTCCGTTCAGATGACTTTATCATCTACACGAGGGAAATTGCGGACCTTGAGAGACGCATTATGGAAATCGTTATGCTCGGAAACTGCGGAGCGTGCGTTGTTTCAAGACCGCGCTGCGGTAAGACCACATCGATGATCTATATTTCGCATTCATTAAAGGAGCATTATGGTGAGAACTTTCCTGTAGTTATGTGGGATATTACAGACCATGCAGTAACAGAGAAGAACTTTTATAGTACGCTTCTTACTGCATTAAAAATAACGCATTCCGTTCGTGCAACAGCACTTGAGTTAAAAAACAGAGTGCTGTCGGAGCTTGTGACACTGGCCTGTGACACGATGTTTAAAAAGGTCGTATTAATGATTGACGAAGCGTGGCGGTTGGATGAAAAGGATTTTACATGGCTTATGGACCTTTACAACATCCTCAGAAGACACGACCTTCAGCTTATTACAGTCTTTTTTAGTACAAATGAACTCCTTGACCTTAAGAAAAAATTTAAAGCGGAAGGATTGGACCAGATTGTGGAACGATTCTTTTTAAATATCTATAACTTCCACGGAATCCGTGATCAGGGAGAGTTGATGATCTGTATGCATGCATTTGACCATATGAATATAGCCACAATGGACGATAGCGAGGAACCGATATCGTTAAAGGATTTCTATTTTCCAAGGGCAAATGAAGAACAGCATTTTTACGACCTTACATCTACCTTTTGGGAGGCATTTATCAATATCAGAGTAGATAACGGTATGACGGTAGATGATATCCCGATGGAATTTGTCGTCGGATCATTCAGAATCCTTCTTGGCTGTTATGGAAAACTTTCAAATAACAGCGTTGTATGGCCAGATTACAACGTAATTTATGAAAGTGTTATTCGGTCAGGATATACGGAGAGCGATGATGAAAAACGAGATGTTTCCAGAAGGAAAAGAATACGTAAAACGCATTAATAATGACGATCATATGGTGTCATCGCCATATACATGGCGGAAAGGCTGGATCAGACCGTATGAATCGTTATACAGCGTTTTCCGCATGTTTGAACGGATAAACGGATTTTCAACATCTAGCGTTTTTAAGGTAATTTGCAATAAGAAACAAATATCTATTAATGAGGAGTTCGTAAATGCTTTTATCTACTGTGCTTGTAATGGTGTTATCGAAACGAGGCATATCTTGAGTAAAAGAGTATCGGAGTTCTTTTCGACAGGAGATGAAAGCCTTCCAGCATTCCCGAAGATGAATCCCCAGGCCCGTATGTTGCTTACGAATGATTTTTATGTTTTCTGTCCGGAATGCCATAAAAAAGGCTATCATTCATGGATGTTTCAGTATAGAGCATTAAAGATCTGCCCAATCCATCATATACTGCTTGAAACCTTAACAACTTTATTATTAGAAGAAAAAGTCGGCGTTATGGACAGCCATCCGATGCTCCATGACATCGACACAAAGAAGATAGAAAACATATATCATAAGCTCTTTTTGGATGTTAAAAGGATAGACCTTCTCGTGATAAACGATTACTTTAATATCCGTGAACACGGGGAGCGCCTTCAGATGATATCTTTGCTTTGTCAGGGTGAAGAGATATATAGAAGAAATGAAAGCGATTATCCGGACGTTGTAGAAAAAATGTCTTCTCGATTTCGTGAGGTGATTTATGAGGTATCCAATTCAATGATTTGCAGACAGTGGACGGAAGAACACACTCAGGTTATCTTAGAAGATACGTTTGATAGAAATCTGCGACATAGAAAGAATCCCATCTTTCATCAGACCATGGCAGCTGCTTTACAGGTTTATATAACACTCATGGAAATGAAACTTCTGTATAATAGGGAACCTATATTGGAAGAGATTTTTGATAAATATATGTGTTACGTTCAGGGGGTGTATGATCCACTTGAGTTCAGAAAGTTCTATCATCCATATGCATCTGAACCCTATGAACTTAGGTCAACCGCTTATGTACATACTATAAAACTATCTTATATGAATTTAGAACCTCTGAACAAAAATGATACGACGCTAGTTGCTATTGATGATCATATTCATTTTCAATGGGAGAAGTATCGGCAGCTTGTAATGGAAGACCATGTTGATGCGGATGAAGCTACTAAGAAGCTTCCAGATGTGGCATATCTCTGCATCACGGATACAGAGGGTATCATTCATTTGAATAGGATAGTAGCGGATAGTGCAAATGTGAAATATAAGCTATAAAAACCTCTATTTTCAGGAAAATTTCACGACTTTGTACCCATTTGCAACTTATAAATCCGATATGTTTGTACTATCTTGAGTTTAAAACGATATGAGATTGTACCGTTTCAGCTTTGAACTTACATCTTTGTACCGAATTAGATTTAATCAGATGACTTTGTACAAATTGAGGTTTAAAAGCACGTATTTGCGCGCTTTTTTGTATTTAAGCGCGCAAAGTTTGCCCGGAAAATGATGTTTTTTTAATCTGGAAACGGTACAAAACAAGCGGCAACTTCGTACCGTTTGAAGTTAAAATCAACAGTTTTGTACAAGTGGCAAATTTAAAGTATGACTTGATTGTACCGTTCATGGTTCAAAACAACATGATTGTACTGTTTGAGATTAAAATAGCTCTTTGAAAACATCGAAATTATCGATAAAAAGATATAATACATACTTTGTACCATATGAGATTAAATCATTGTACCGTTTGAAGTTAAAATGACAATATTTTTCTGCGAAATCACGGAAAGCGGTGCTAACTATTCGTTAAACTTGGCTTTTGCGAATAGTTGGATGCCTCTATCAAAACCTCTCTCTCCGGATCAATCCACCGCAAATTTCCGCTTCTGCTGCCCGAACCGATCCACTGTATATATTTTTATAAACATCCAATTCATTTCTTTGCGGCTTTTTAGATTCTTGCCAAGAGTTCCGCCGGTGTAAATGCTATAACTTTGCTCTTCATAAAATCCTTAAGATTTCTTGTAACAATATAGTCCGCATGGACAGACTCCGCAGTTGCACTTTGAACAGCATCCTCAAAATCCTTCCACTTCATTGCAACAGCCCTCTCCAAAACGGCAGGACTGAAATCAGCAAATTCAAAAATCAGGTTTAATTTTCGAAATACATCTTCAATTTGATCTGGTGTCAACTGTTTTCGCATAACATACATCATATTCGCATACGTTAAAGTCGAAAGATATCCCTTTGCCTGTTCTGTTTCACATAATTTCCATATCATAGAAGAATCTTTTACAAATTCCGGTCTGCTTAGAAGCACATCTAAAATGATATTTGTATCAACCAACAAAACCATATTTTTCCCTCAGGCTTTCTTCCTTAGCTTCATCCAAATCGTAATCTTCCTGCAAAATTCCGGTGAGGGAATCTGTCAAATAGGATACCGTCGCATCTTTTGGAATAAATCGCCCAACTTCTTTACCATTTTTTGTCACAATGATTTCCTGTCCAGACATCACCATACTAAGATATCTTCCAAAATTATTCTGCATTTCCGTCGCAGTTGCAGTCTCAATCATCATATCAGCACCTCCCGTAACAAGTCTTTCAATATTAGCTAATATTATTATATTCTATTTTAACTATTTTATCAATTACAGCGCAACAATATTCCCCACCAACCGATGTACCTGCTGCCTGGTTGCAATCGGGTAGATTTCCCGCATGTGTGCTGCGATTTTTTCTCCGGAGGAAGCCGCTGACTCTGTATAAGCGCTTGTCACATGATCCCGTCCCCAGAGATGCTCCGGCGTACAGTAAACGGCGACAGGCCAGCCGTAGGCTTCTCCCTTTTTGTTTTTTCGCTGGCGAAAATCTCTGACACAAAGATAAGTCTGCATCTGAAGCGCCGTAATCACGCCATCAAAGCCTTTTTCGCCGCCCTTTCCAAAACCGGCTTTTTTCTTTAACTCACTGGAAAAATATTCTGCTTCGGCATTTTCTTCTAAATAGAAATCCATGATTTTCTTTTGCCGGATGGACGCCTTTTCATCATCCCAAAGCGCATCAAAATCATATCCGTCCCGCCTAAAGTTTGCAAAATACGGAAACCACTGCTTTGAAATAAAACCCGCTTTCTTATCAAAAAATTTTCCATAGGCGACTTTACCGCTTCGGGCAATGATCTCACGCCATTCCCAGGGATCGCTTTTGGCATCGCCGCTCCACCAATATTCCGGAGCAGTGCGCTCTTCCAGTGAAAACCCTGGAATCTCATTTTTAAAAAGCGGCAAAAATCCCACCTTATTGATATATTCCACTGCTTCATCGACTGTATGGATACATTCCGGGTCCTCCCGACTTACCCCATACATAATCCAAGTCCCGCTTTCGTTTCCCATTTTTTTCCTTTCATTTCTGCGCACGCTTTTTACGCATATCGAGTTTGTGTCAATTTATCTTCTGTTTTAATCTGGCTTTTCTGCACCTAAAATTGCAATATTTTCTTCCTTCAAATCCCAAAACCAGATATCGTCCAGTTTTGACGCTCCCTCCAAAAAGGATTCCCGCCATGTCCGATACTTAGCCCCATCTACAGGCTTCATATCATAGTTTCCATCCCAGTCGGCAGGCAGCAGATAATAAACAATACCGTCCTGGTCTGCATCAATATCATCTGGAAAATCTTCTCCCTGTTCCTTCGTCTTTGCCACGCTTTTATCCCATGCATCTGCTCCGCCACAGATTTCATACTGATCAGTTTCGGCATTATAGCGGTATAGAAAATATGGCCAGAATTCTCCGGCAAGTCCCTGATTATGCGACCATTCTGCTTCAATCACTCCATTGTCATAACAGGTCAGCGCCGGAAACTCACACAGCTCTACATGAGTGCCGTTATCTCCGTATCCCCAGATATATTCTACCGTATCCGCCATCGAAGCACCTGTCCAGTTGAGCAACAGCTCTTCTTGTCCATCGCCATCTACATCGTACAAAGCAAAATACGTGCTTTCCTGTCCATAGGTATCCGGCACTCCATGATCTGTTCCCTCGATTTTTCCGAAACAATATGCATCCCACAGGATTTTGCCAAACGCTTTTGTCTGTTCCTCTGCCGAAAAAGGCTCTGCCCCATAAACTGCAAGAACGCCATAATAAGTGCCTACGGTTCCCGCATCGGCAGTATATTGCCCAACGTCCTCAATTCCGTATCTTAAAAGAAAATAGTCCAGATCATGGAGCACCTTATAGAGTTCATTCGCATACTGCATCTCATGCGTTGTCTGCGCCATTCGCGTCAGATCCATCAGCTGCTGTAAATCTGCTGCCAGGGCTTCATTTTTCACAGAGGACTTCATTTCGGAAATCAAATCGATAAAATCTGCCGCGTCAAAGCTATTCGTCACAATTCCAGGCTCCGTATAGGTTTCCGCAAATTCCTCTTCTGTGATATTTTCCGCTTTCATGATGACATCCTTCGGATAGATCGACTGATGATACCACCAGCCCAGCTGAATGTCGCCTTTGCAGTCAAAATACTTCCAGTATGGGCTTTCTTTATCTGACAGCTTTTTAAAGAGGTTGTCATTCAGATATGCGGATTCCATTTGAAGATTTGCAACTTTGATATTTTCCCTCAGTCTGGAAATTTCCGTCTCCGGCATCCCATCCAGCGTTTTTTCCCGCATGGCAAGGACTTCTTCTTTGGAGGGTCTTACGTTGTCGGAAGCTGACTTTATTTCCGCTGTTTCTGCATCCGTGTCAGTCTGCTGCTGCATCACGGTTTCCGGAACGCCTGTCTGGGATTCCGTAAAATTACTTTCCGGTACCGCAGATACAGATTCCGAAAAACCTGCCTGCTGCCCGCAGCCGGTCAGGATAAAACATAATAAAATTGACAAAACGTATTTTCTGAAATATTTCATAATGGTCTCCCGCTCGGATGTTTCTCCATCCATGCCATGATACGCCAGCAGCTCATTCCATCCAAAAACAGCGGTTTGAAACTACATCACAAATTTCAAACCGCTGTTTTTCCTGACAATAGACTGCTCACAAAGCATAGGTTCTATTGTTTCACTTTTGTTTTACTGCTCTTTTTGTTCAAAATGTAACTGTTCCGTACCCTCACAGTTACGTGCAAAAATCCATTCCAAATCGGCTGTGCCGATAGGATTTTTGCCTTCCAGTTTAAGTTCTCTTACGGTCAGCGCAGTAAATGCGCAGACCTACTGCTCTTTTTGTTCAAAATCTTCAATGATCTGCGTAATCAGCTTCACGGTTCCATCAATACCAAGGATCGAGCTGTTTAAACAGAAGTCGTAGCTGTCTGCGCGTCCCCACTTCTTGGAGGAATAATAGTTGTAGTAACTCTGACGCTGTTTATCCTTCTTGACCATCATGTCTCTTGCCTTGGACTCGTTTAAGTCAGGATATTTCTTCACCAGACGTTTGATCTTCGTCTCTTCGTCCGCATAGATGAAGAAATGCAGGCAGTTTTTCATGTCGTGCAGCGCATAGTCTGCGCAGCGGCCAACCAATACACACGGACCCTCTTTTGCGATGCTCTTGATCGCATCAAACTGTGCCAGAAAAACTTTATGGCTAATCGGCATATCCATAAAGGTGGATGTATTGTAGCCGAAAGAATAAGTATCCATGACCAGATTGTAAAGGAAAGAGTTGGTCGGACGTTCATCATGTGTCTTAATCATCTCTTCGCAAAATCCGCTGTCCTTGGCGGCTCTGGATAACAGCTCCTTGTCATAACATTTGATGCCGAAATGCTCCGCAAGCTTTTCCCCGATCTCACGGCCACCGGAACCAAACTGACGTCCAATCGTAATCACTGTATTCATAGCATCACCCTCTCTTCGTTGTTGATACTGTTATTATATACAATTCCCACGAAGAATTCAACTATTTTTTCGTCGTTTCCACTACAATCAACTGATAGGGATGCAGAATCAGGTTGTCACCAATTCTCGTCACCTGCGGCAGATTGACAAAAACCACTTCCTCATAATCCTCTTTTAAGGTCAGGAAACGCTCTGCAGAGCTTTCATTGCAGATTACAGTCAGACACTGCTTACCGAGCGTTCTCTTAAATGCAAAAATCCTTTCCTGATCCTCGTACATCGGTTCGAACGTACCATAAGTCAGCAAATCACGGTATTCCTCCGACTTGCGGAAGCACAGCAAGCGCCTGTAAAAATTCAATACAGAACCGTATTCCTTTTCCTGCCGCGCCACATTGATCTCAGGATAATTCGGATTGACCTTCAGCCAGGGTTTTCCGGTTGTAAAACCAGCATTTTCCGCGTCACTCCATTGCATCGGTGTTCTGGCGTTATCACGACTTTCCCGCGCACAGCCAGCAAACGCCTTTTCTTCCGGGAATCCACAGGCAACTGCATAACGATAGTTGTCCAGCGTCATAATATCATCAATGTCTTCCAATTCGAAGGGACAGTTTGTCATGCCGATTTCCTGTCCCTGATATAAAAACGGCATACCACGCTGCAGTACCTGCAGACCGGCAAGCGCCGATATGCTGGCAAAGCCGTAATCCTCGTCCGGGATATAGATCGTCGCACCACGCGCCATATCATGATTTTCGATAATATTTGCCTCAAATGCAATATCCCCAAGCAGCTTCTGGTTGACAAACACATCCTGTTTCCATTCGTCCGGGTTCATGTTTCGGTCAAACTCACACTGACAGGTTCCTTTTTTGTAGCTCTGGATCGGATCAAAGGCAAACATCGTGGAAAAATATCCGTCCTCTCCGATAAATTCTTCCAGCTGCTCCCTGTCGACCTCGAACACCTCTCCGACCGTAAACGCATCGTGGGGCGCAAAGCAGCGTTCCTTTAATTCTCTTAAAAAGACGCCAATGCCATTTTTCGTCCCGCCGTCGCGCTTCTGCATCCGGGTGATGCTGTTGGTTAAAAAGCCTCTGCCGTCCGGCCCGTCCACCGGAAGATCTTCCCAGGTCAGGTCTTTTTTTATGTTGATGATCGCATCAATCCGGAAGCCTGCGATACCGCGGTCAAGCCACCAGTTGACCATCTTGTAGATTTCCTCTCGCAGGGCAGGATTTTCCCAGTTTAAATCCGGCTGCTCTTTGGCATAGGCATGGTAATAATATAAATTCTCCTGTCCGGGCAGCTTTTCCCAAACACTGCCGCCAAAATAGCTGCGCCAGTTGTTCGGCTCTTTTCCGTCTTTTCCCTCTTTCAGGTAAAAATAATCGCCATAAGGACCTTTAGGATCTGCAATCGCTTTCTGGAACCAGGCATGCTGATCGGAGCAATGATTGACCACAAGATCCATGATGATCGAGATGTTTTTCTTTTTGGCTTCTGCGATCAGACGATCCATATCCTCCAGCGTACCAAACCGCGGGTCGATATTCTCATAATCGGAAATATCATAGCCATTATCCACCATCGGGGACGGATAGACCGGAGAAAGCCATAAAATATCAACACCGAGCTGTTCCAGATAAGGAAGCTTCTCGATCACACCGGTGAGATCTCCGACACCATCCCCATTTGTGTCTAAAAAGCTCTTCGGGTAAATCTGATATCCGATCTTTTCATGCCACCATTTTTTCTTCATTTGTCCTCATCCTCCTGTTTCGGATCGTTTTTATTCCAAAGCTCTGCTCCCTCTGTAAAGAAAAATGCCGCCATCTGGGAACGGGAAGAAAATTCCTGCGTTTCCAAAAGCGCTTTTACTTCCTCCCGGCTGTAAAAACGTGCGGAAATTTCTTCATTGTCAGACGTATGGTCTGAAAAATCCCCGCCTGCCTCTACAAAGGCGATATAGGTTTTCGTATCGGAAAAACCGACTGCAGAATAGGAGGGCGGCAGGATCTTCAGCATTTTTTTCACCGAAAGTCCTGTTTCCTCATGCAGCTCCCTGCGGATACATTCCTCGATCGTTTCCCCTTTTTCCTGCATTCCGGCGCATAGGTTGAAAATCGCTTTATTGATGCTCATGCGAAACTCCCTTAAAAGAAGCATTTTCCCATCCTGGAATGCTACAATAGAGACACCGCTTGCCCGTCTGCCAAGATCCTGCACATCTTCCAGCTCTTTTCGGCTGACGATTTCGTAGGTTTTTAACCTGCCTGCTTTATTTTCATAGGACAGCTCATAATTTTTCAGATATTTGCCGTCCCGCACCTTTTTCATGCCAAGAAATTTCATGCCTTTTCCCTGCCTGTCTGATCGATTTCAGTTATCGCTGTACCCCTGTAGGTTTCAGCCCCTTTAACTGCTCTGCCAGTGTACCTTTGACCTTTTTGCGCGTCAGCTCCACCAGTCCAAGAGCAGTGATGTCCACGACGCGAACCGGGACCGGATCCTCTTTACAAAGGCTGCGCAGCTCCTCCAACAGTTCTTTTGCCGCCTGCCGGTCCTTCTGATTGATAAAGTCTATCAAAATAATACCGGAAAGGTTGCGCAGCCGGATCTGGCGCGCTGTTTCCTGCGCCGCTTCTCGATTGATCAGGGCAAAGGTTTCTTCCACATTTTTAGAGCCGTCATATTTTCCTGTATTGACATCGATCACCGTAAGCGCTTCTGTCGGTTCGATGACCAGATATCCGCCGGATTTTAGCCAGACGCGCTTCAACAGCGCTTCTTCCAGCTTCCCGGCAAGCCCATAGAGTGCAAACAGGTTCGGTCGGCTGTCTCTGTAGAACGAAATTTCCGGACATTTCATGCCTCCCGGCAGCTCCGGAGTTCTTTTGCCGAACCGCTCTACGGAATCCGCTGCAGCGGCAGGCAATTTTTTCTCTATACCGGATGCACCGCTGCCGTACAAGTCCTCCAGCGCGGTATAGACGAGCGTTTCATCTGTCACGATCTTATCCGGCAGCTGCTTATGCGAGAGAAGCTCCATCAGCCAGCCGGGGCGTTCCTCCGAAATCATGGAAAAGACCGTCCGGCTTCTGCCGACGCTTAAAAGCTTCTGCGCCTTTTCGAGAAGAGCGCTTGCCTCGCGTAAAAGGGCTGTATCCGCAGCATCCCCCGCCGCAGTCCGCACCACCAGTGTCATTCCATCCGGAACGGTTACACTTTGCAGCACTTCCCGGAAATGATCTGCCGTCTCTTTTGGGAGTTGCTTGGAATACCGCACGCCGTGTCCGCCGTCCAGAACGACTGCTGCCAGCCGCCCCTCCAGGCTGATCTTCGCTGTCAGGGCAGGCTCTTTTGTCTTTAATGCATCGCGCATCACCTGCACCAAAATCTCATCGCCTGCCAGCAATCTGCCATCCCAGCGGCGGTTCGTCAGCACCGGAGCCTGTGCTTCTTTGAAAGGAAGATAACAGGTCTGTCCACCGGCGATCTCCACAAATGCAGCGTCAATATTTTTTACCACATGCTTGACTTTCCCGACGTAAATATTTCCCAGAAGCGACCGTCCCTCCAGATGGGGATGAACCTCTGTCAGTTTGTCCTTTTCCAAATAAAAGGAAGTTAAAACCGGTTCTGTATGTTCCTTTAAAACCGCTCTTGTAATCACGCATACGCTGCTCAAAATGCTTCTCCTATCGCATCCAGCGGAACAAAGGAAGGCTCTTCTTTCGTTCCCGTATTCATCCAGGTTTCCATGCGCACGGTCTGCAGCTCAATCTTTGACGCCTCCAGACCTGCGAGAGAAAGAACTGCATCCGTTACGAACTCCGGACGGATATTTCCGCCGCTGCTTGCATCTACCATAAATACCAACGCGCCGTCGTCGATGTGACAGTCATAAATACCGGACCGAATATCGACCTCTGCCGTGCTGCGCTTGGTTTCCTTTGTAATCCAGAGTTCCTTTTTGGAAAGCAGCCCGTCCACCGCGCCCTGACAGCCTGCAAAGCTCTTTTCGGGATCTTTAAATGCTACTGCATAGGTTGCCGCAGCGACGCTCGCCATCGCGTTTCCCGCCTTTTCCGGCAGCATCTTTACACTCAGGATATCGATTCCGTAAGGACATGCCTCCTGCAGGCGCTCCTTAAAATCCTCTGCGCCATCAGACGAAGCGATTTCCACGTCCATATATTCGCCCACGCTGCACAGTCCGACACCCAGTGGCGCAGCAAAGCTCATGACCTGATGCGGATTAAATCCATGTGTATACACAACATCCAGTCCGGCTCTGCGGATCGCCTTCTGGAAAAAGCGCAGCACATCCAGATGTCCGGTAAAGCGCAGCGGACCATATTTTGCAAATTTTACACGTACCATCATACCGCATCCCCTCCTCTTTGTTCGAAACAGATTCCGCCGCCGAAGCGCGCAGCGCCGCAGCCCTGACACTGCATCTTACAGTTGGGCGTTACGACAGCCTCCGCCGCACGTTTCCATTCCCGCAAAAGGAAGGCTCTGTTTACGCCGCAGTTCAGGAAATCCCATGGGAAAACTTCCTCATCGCTGCGCGTTCTTGTCGTATAAAAGTCCATATCGACATTGCACTCCTGAAAGCAGTCCACCCAGGTCTGATACTTGAAATATTCGCCCCAGGCATCGTAAATACAGCCTTTTTCATACGCTTTTAAAATCACGTCGGCAACCTTTCTGTCGCCGCGGGCAAACACCCCCTCTAAAACGCTGACGTCCGCCTCATGCCAGTTGTATTTGATCCGCTTCTGGTTAAGCTGTTCACGCACCGCCTGCTTGGTCAGCGCTGCCTTATCCAAAAACTGTTCCTTTGTACACATCGGTGCCCACTGAAAGGGAGTGAACGGCTTCGGGATAAAGAAGGATGTACTGGAAACGATCTGTACCGGCCCGTTTCTCTTTTCTTTTGGAACAACCTCATAATAGAGGGCTGCAATCTTGTTGGACAGCTCTGCGATCCCACGGATATCTTCTTCTGTTTCAAAGGGCAGCCCGAGCATGAAATACAGCTTCACGCGGCTCCATCCGCCCTCAAATGCAAGTCCTGCACCCTTTAAAATCACTTCTTCGGTCAGTCCCTTGTTGATGACGTTTCTCAGACGCTGACTTCCTGCTTCCGGTGCAAAGGTCAGGCTGCTCTTTTTGACGTCCTGTACCTTTCCCATAACGTCTAAAGAAAACGCATCAATTCGCAGAGAAGGCAGGGAAATATTCACTTTTTTCTCCTGACAGGTCGTCATCAGGAAGTCTACCAGCTCTTCCAGATGGGAATAGTCGCTGGAACTCAAGGAGCTCAAGGAAATTTCTTCCTGACCGGTGCTGTCCAGCATCGTCGTCGCGTAATGCTTGAGTGTCTCGAGGCTCTTTTCGCGTACCGGACGATACAGCTGCCCTGCCTGACAGAAACGACAACCGCGGATACAGCCGCGCTGAATTTCCAAAACGACACGATCCTGTGTCGCACGGATAAACGGAACCACCGGTTTCTCCGGATACGGCGCATTGTCGAGATCCATCACGATTTCCTTTGTAATCTTTGCCGGAACACCCTCCTTGGTCGGGACAAAAGATGCGATTGTCCCGTCCTCTTTATAGGATACTTCATACAGGGACGGCACGTACATGCCGGGCACTTCCCTCGCCGCGCACAGAAGAAATTCCTGACGGCTGCCGCCTTTTTCTTTTACTTCTTTATAGACGTCCAGCAGCTTCCGGTACGCAGTTTCTCCCTCTCCGATGTAGAAGAGATCAAAAAATTCCGCGATCGGTTCCGGATTGTAGCTGCAGGGTCCGCCGCCAATCACGATCGGATCTTCTTCGGTACGGTCTTTTGCAAGCAGCGGAATCCCGGACAAATCCAGCACCTGCAGGACGTTTGTATAACACATTTCGTACTGCAGCGTGATGCCTAAAAAGTCAAAATTTTTCACCGGCTCCTGAGATTCCAGGGCAAACAGCGGGATTTTTTTCTCACGCATGATTTTATCCAGATCCAGCCACGGCGAATAAACCCGCTCACACCACACGTCGTCATAACGGTTGAACATATCATAGAGAATCTGGATGCCGAGGTGAGACATGCCGATCTCGTAAACGTCCGGAAAACACATGGCAAACCGGACCATTCCCGGTGTAAGTGTTTTCATGACGGAATTGACCTCCCCACCGACATAACGTGCAGGAGAAGAAACACTCATCAGGATGTCATCCCCGAGGGCAAGCTTTCGCTCTCTGCCATTTGAAAGTTCTTCTGCACCGATACAGCGCTGTGCCAGCTGCCGTGCCGAAAGCCCTTCGATATTTGATGTTAATCTTTTCATTTTTCCCTGTTTCCTTACCATTTTTTATCTGCTGCCGGTGTGGTTATAAAATACCCGGTACGGGTTGCTTCCCGCAGCCAGAACATAGAGCCCCGATGGCGCAGACTTTTCCCATTTTGAAAATGGACATTATGGTATGATTATAGGGTATTTCCGGCTTCGTTGCAAGGATGTATCCTGGAAAGTACATGCAGATCGGTTTCAAAGGGACTGATCCATTTCAGCAGGAATCACGATCTGAACCAGCGTATGATGTTCCTCATCCTGTTCAAACCGCATTTGTCCGGCGCTTCCATAGCGCAGGCGGATTCTTTCATAGACATTTCTGACGCCAAGGCTGTCGGAACAGACTTCGCCCTTCCCACATGCCAGCCGGTTGATCCGGTCGGTGTCCACGTCCGTCCCGTTATCCCAGACTACGATATACAGGCATTTTCCTTCCATCCAGATATGCAGACAGATCCGCGCATCTTCCCCTGCAAAATTTGCACCGTGGACGACGGCATTTTCAATGAGCGGCTGAATGATCAGCTTCGGAATTTTGATCTGATCCGCGGGAACCTGAATATCATAGGAAAACCGAATGCTCTGTTCATAGCAGCATTCCTGAATCCGGCACCAGCTGTAAATATTTTCCAGTTCTTCTTCCAGATGCACGATCGCATCCGGTTTTTTTAAGTTATAGCGGATCACTTTCGTCAGGCTTCCGAGCACCTGTGAGATCTCATTTTCCTGATGCAGCAGCGCCATGCAGGAAACAGAATTTAACGTGTTATAAATAAAATGCGGGTTGATCTGCGCCTGAAGTGCGCGCAGGTTTGCTTCTTTCTCTTTTTCAAACGCTTCCGCCAGCTCCAAATCCGCCTGCTTTAATTTTTGCATCAGTTCATTGAACGAACGATACAGCACGTCGATTTCCGCAGAAGATGCAGATTCCCCAATCATCTCTGTGCTGCCCCTTTTCATATGCCGGGAAAGTTCTTCGATCGGTCTGACGATCTTTCCGCTGACCAGCATGCTTAAAAGAATTGCAAAAATCAACACAATTCCTGCTACATACAAAATAATCCGGAACGCATCCAGCGCCAGAAAATGCACCTCGCTGATCGGCACCATCGTCACCAGATTCAACCCCAATGCGAGATTCCTTTTTTGAATCAGACAGGAAATCCCCTGATAGGTGCAGTTATGGATCGTTTCATCCGATCGTTCCAGCTCCCGATCCGAGAAATGATCCAGCGCGCCTGGGCTTGCATACACGGTATTTCCGGAGACATCCGTCAGAAAAACCTGTGTATTTTGTGTCATATGGTCCATCTGAATCCGACTGCTGATCCACGAGACGTCCAGCTGCAGGACAAGAACTCCGAGCGGATATTCCATCAGGCTTCCGTCCGCATACCGGCTGATTTTTAACAGGCGGGACACATAAATCCGATCCGGTTCCTCTGTTCTGGTAAACCAGTAGTTTTCTCCGTCCTGCAGGATCGTCTTCTGGTACCAGTCCTGTGTTTTTACTTTCCGGGCAGAAAAAAATCCACTTTCTTTTTGATCCAGATCGTATATTTTGCTCAGATACGCTGCGAGCGGATAGGTATCCTCCACATACAGCTGGCTGACCGCTCCAAAGTTTTCTTCCCCGAAACAGGTCTGAAAGTAATCCTGGAACAGCTTCCTCCCTTCCTGATAAACCGCCAGATGACTATTTAAATCGCTATAATCTTTTTTGGGATCGAACCGGACGATAATCCCGGCAATGGGCGGAAGATTATTTTCCTCCACTCTTTCCATCGGATAAACCAGCTCGTCCGCCGTCCGAATCCGTTCCATCAGCTCTTCGACAGAATCCCCGTTGATTTCCATCGCCGTTTCCAACGCATCGAGGATATATCCGGCTGTCGTCTTTCGAAAGGAGAAAAAAGTGTAAGCGTCAGTGTCAGGACGACGACCGCCAGAAGAACAATCATCATCAAACTGATTTTTGTCCGAATCCCAGTCATTTTGGAAGGTTTCTTCGGTTCTTTTTTCATTTTCCCTGATCCTTTAACTTTTCCTGATAGTATCTTCGCCGATACTCAGACGGCGACATTTCCAGTTTTGCCTTAAAAATTCGATTAAAGTAGCTGACGTTTGCATATCCGCTCAAAACTGCGATTTCCTGAACGCTTTTATCGCTGTCCATCAGAAGCGCCATCGCGCGCTTTAACCGTTCTTCCCCGATGTATTCCGCCAGCCCTTTTCCGGCTTCTTTGGAAAAAATCCGCCCCAGGTATCCGGCGGACAGATGCAGGGTATCCGCCAGCCTGGAAACGCTGAAATCCGGCTCTCCCATATGTGCCTTTACCTGCTGGTAAATCGCATACAGCGTGCTGTTTTGGGCACTTTCTTCGGGGTCCGGCACCCACGGCTTTTCTGCATGCGGCTGGGCAAAGCGTCTCTTTGCCGCCTCCTGGACAAGCTTTTTTAACTCGTTTAAATTATCGGGCTCTAGCGGCTTTAAAATATAATCCTTCACACCGTGCACGATTGCGAGCCGCGCCGTTGTGAAATCTTCATAAGCACTGAGGAAAATAACGTCCACCTCTGTCCCGAAACGCTCCCGGACTTTCACACACAGCTCTGCGCCTCCCATAACCGGCATTTTCAGGTCGGTAATCAGAAGATCCGGAGGTCTCCGTTTCATTTTTTCCAGTGCTTCTTCTCCCTGATGGCAGACAATCGGCGTATAATATCCGTATTCTTTCCATGGAATCAGCTGTTCTAAGCAGCGGCACAGATTCCTGTCATCATCGACAATATAAACCGTAAACATATCTGTCTCTCCTGTTAAAACAATAGAATGCACGCCTGTGAGCATTCTGTTGCCATGCATAAAATGTTCCGGCGCTACCTGCCGGAGTCCTCAACGCACAGAAACACCCCTTTGTGTTTCTGCCAGATATATCTGACATTGTAGCACAAACGGATGTTCTGTGAAAATGATTATTCTTTCCTTTGTTTTTTATCAGTTCTGCGAACTTTTCCAGGCATCGTACTGTGTCTGAATCTCTGTCAGGATCTTGTCCATTCCCGCCTGCTCGATCGCATCCAGATATTTTGGCAGATATTCCTCCGGATCATAGAAACCGCAGTTCATCAGAACCTGATATTCATTCATCACATTGTCCAGCGCCGTGATTTCCGTACGCACATTTGTGCTGTCAAACCGAAATCCCATAATCTTCTGCGGTGTTGCGGCAGCGTTTGCCTCTGTGTACTGTTCCTTTTTATCTGCAGATTCCGTCGAAGAAAGAGAAGGAACTTTGTAGTTTGTCGCTTTCCAGACCTGATTTGTCCAGCCGGCATTTTCAGAAACGGTTACAATGCCGTCCGCATCCTTGGTATAATCGGTTCCCTCGATTCCATATACGAAAAGATCTGCCAGCGTAGTATCCGTGTTAAGCAGCTGTAAATATTTCAGGCAGGCGTCTGCTTTTGTGCTCTTTGCACTGATCGCCCAGCCGGAACCAAGCGCACTGTCGGAAGTGATCTTGTTGTCTGTAATCTGAATTGCATAAACCGGAACGCCGTAACGGTCGCTTGCACTGTTTTCATTATCCGGAACAGTGTTCCAGATGGAAATACCATAGTCGCCTGCGCTCCGATAGGTGTCTTTATTGACATCCGCCATGGTATTTTCCTCTTTCCAGTAGCCTTTTTCTTTCCATTCATGCATCAGTGCGAAATAGTCCTTTGCAGCATCCGTCTTTAACAGCTCAACGATTTCGCCGGTGTTTTCATCGACGCCAACCTCGGTGCCTTTATTTAAAATGCTGTCGTAATGATTGGCAAAAATATCCGGATAAATGCCCCAAAGCTCTGCGATTGGCAGGCTTACTTCGTCTTTTACCGCTTCCAGATAAGGTTCTACTTTTTTCAAATCACTGTATCCGTTTAACTCAAGAGACTGAAAATCAATTCCTTTTTCCTCTTTGACTTTATCTGCCAGTGCCTGCGGCGTAATTAAACTATAACCGCTGAAGCTCTCTTTATAGTTCGGAATCGTATAATTTTTTCCGTCGAATTTCGTGGAGTTTCAGATTTCCTCCGGCATTACGTCATAGAGTTCTTTATACTGCGGCAGAAGATCTGTCAGATCCAGCAGCGCATTGCTCTGAATCAGCTCGTCAAGCCCGGTCCAGTTTGCCATAAAGCAAAGATCCACATCATCCGCTGCTGCCAGATCCAGCTTTACTGTGTTGTTGTAATCGCCGGAGCTGATCGGCTTTAAGGTAACGGTAACGCCGATTTTATCCGCGGTATACGCGTTCATCGCATCCTGCACCGCCTGCTGGTCTGCCTGTCCCGCTCCGTCAAAAAGATACCAGTTGATATTTACAACATCGCCTGTCGCTTCTGTAGTTGCTGCTGCAGTATCTGCAGTCGTTTCTGTGCTTTTGCTTTCTGATGC